>JAEEGL016803200.1_pt1 | contig 20995 bp, 22 predicted proteins | sample 9134231 | NCBI WGS metagenome assembly JAEEGL01 (sample SAMN16246548, study PRJNA631951) | gut metagenome | biome: gut microbiome; feature: rumen; material: fiber-attached | host: Bos | place: Iran: Karaj | collected 2018-10 | reverse complement strand
TAGGGAGAAGGGTAATGATCAACGGCAAGAAAATAATTGCGTTATGCGCGTATCGCGTGTATGATTCCCAAGTTTTTACATTTGTATCGGAGCTTAACAGGCTGCTGGGCGAGATTGATTGCAGTCTGTTTATCTATGCCATAAATGCGGAAATAGGCAATGGGGGAGAGGTTATTCCTGAGGTGGCGGTTTTTGATTTGATTCCATACGACAAGGTGGATGCCGTGGTCATTATGGATGAGAAGATTAAGAGCCGTGAGACTGTTCAGGGAATACTTGATAAGGCCAATGATAACAATGTTCCTGCTATTATCATTGATGGAGATTATGACGATGCCAACCTGGTGAAGTTTGACTATGCCAAGGGCTTTGAGTCGGTTGTTCGTCACGTGATTGAGAACCACCACGTTATGCGTCCTCATTTTATGGCAGGCAAGCGGGACAGCGAGTTTTCCAATGAGAGAATTCAGGTCTTTAAAAAGGTCATAGCTGAAAACGGTATTGCATACGACGATAGTATGCTCAGCTATGGTGACTTTTGGTCTCTTCCATCCAGAGCGGCAGCGGAGGAGCTGTTAAAGAGGGATAGATTGCCTGAGGCAGTTATTTGTGCCAACGATATTATGGCTCTCAATGTTTGCGATGTTTTCCACGGAGCTGGAGTCAGGGTTCCTGAGGATGTTATCGTGTCTGGCTTTGATGGCATTGACGAGGTCTTTTGGGCCACTCCTAGTATTACTACAGCAAAGTGCGACGGAAAGGTTTTGGCTCAGGCTATAACTGAAGTTGTGGGCAAGGTGCTTGCAGGTGAGCGCAATATTCACAAGTGGATTGTGCCAACTTTTATAGCCAACGATTCCTGTGGATGCCCTAGATTTAATCAGGATTTGCTTTCAGCTATTAACGGCTTGAACAACAGATTTTATCATCATCAGGATGATATGCACATTATGCAGGCCTACACTTCAAAAATCATGGGTGGCTCATCTTTGAATGAGTCTCTCCAGCACCTTAGAAATCCACTTACTCAGAACATGTGCATAGTGGTGGAAAGGTCCTGCTTCGATTTAGAGAAAAACTTTCTTTTTGAAGATATAGAGCCTGGAAAGAAGCTCATTTTATATGATTCATATATAGATGAGGACAAGATTTCCAGATACAATCCAGACATCATAGTTCCACATCTTCAGGAGATTATGGATACAGGCTATCCACTGATTTTCAATTGCCTGGAATATATGGGTAAGTCGCCAGGCTTCGTTTGCTATTCTTACCCAAGATTTGATTTGGTTGATTATTCAAAGACTCCTACCTTGACCAACTTCATCGGAATGGGACTGGGAGGCTACATCATAAATAGATATCAGCAGTTCCTGAGGGATAAGCTTAGCATGATGTATCAGCATGATGCTTTGACTGGTCTTTTGAACCGACTGGCTTTCCGCACAAAGGTGGAGGAGCTGAGGGATGACCCAAAGAATCATGGTCAAAAGCTGACACTTCTCCTGGCTGATTTAAATGGCTTGAAGCAGATAAATGATAATCTGGGTCACGCAAGTGGTGACCAGGCCATTTCCACAGTTGCCAAAGCCTTAGTGACCTGCTCTCCAAACAGAGCCCTAGTGGTTCGCTTTGGTGGTGATGAGATGATGTCATTCATATTAGGTGAGTGTGATTCAGATAAAATTATTTCTGATATGAAGATTTATCTGGAAAATGCCAGCAAGACCCTTGATTTTGAAGTGACCGCCAGCGTTGGTACCTATGTCACTGAGTTTGGCCCTGACACTGATATGCACAAAATCGTAATACTTGCTGACCAGGAAATGTACAAGATTAAACGAGACAGAGACAAATAATTATGGACGAAAGATTAAAAAAACAATTAGATTTTGCATTGGAAATTGATAAGGAAAAAAATATATTCAGGCAGACCCATTTATCAGGTCATGGTCGTAACGAAAACGATGCGGAGCATGCCTGGCACATGGCTATAATGGCCTATCTTTTGCGGGAATATTCCAATGAGGTAATTGACATTTCAAGAGTTATGCTTATGTGTTTGATTCACGACATCGTGGAGATTGACGCAGGAGATACCTACGCATACGATGCGGAAAATCTTAAGACTCAGAAGGCCAGAGAGGACGCGGCAAAGGAGCGTATTTTTTCTCTTTTACCAGCGGACCAAAAGGCAGAGCTTACAGCGCTTTTTGATGAGTTTGAAGCTTACGAGACAGCGGAATCAAAATTTGCTCACGCTATGGATAATCTTCAGCCGCTTATGCTTAACAATAGCAACGGCGGTGAGGATTGGAGAAATCACGGAGTTACAGCAAAGCAGGTTCATGGTCGACAGGACAAGACAAGACTTGGCTCTGAACAGCTTTTTCAGGTAGTAGACAGTATCATTAATGACCACGTTGCAAAGGGAAACATCAAGGAGGAATGATAATGAAAACTGCGCTTATTACAGGTGCAACTTCTGGAATCGGAAACGAATTTGCCAGACAGCTGGCAGCTCGAGGCTACAGGCTTATTGTTACAGGTCGCAGACAGGACAGGCTTGAACAGCTTAAGGCTGAATTGAGCGTTCCGGTGGAGACCTATGTTTTTGATTTAAATAAAAAGAAGGAGTGCTTTGAGCTACTTGAAGCACTTCAGGATGAGACTATTGATGTTTTTATAAATAATGCAGGCTTTGGCTTGGCAGGCTCTTTTTTAGAGACTGATGTTAAAAAAGAAGTATCAATGATTAAGGTTAATGATGTGGCTATGCACATTCTTTTCAAGGGGATTTTGCAGATGATGCACCAGGATGGTGGCGGTCACATTTTAAATGTAGGTTCTTCCGCAGGACTATTGCCGGCAGGACCATATATGGCAGGCTACTACGCATCAAAGGCTTACGTGGTAAGTCTCACCAGAGCTGTTGCCCGCGAGCTTAAGGAACAAAAGAGCAAGGTACGAGTCAGCGTCCTTTGCCCAGGCCCTGTAAACACAGAATTCAACGATGTTGCAGATGTGGTTTTTGCTCTCAAGGGCATAAGCGCCAAGCAGTGTGTAAAGGAAGCCCTTAAGGGAATGGACAGAAAGAAAATCGTGATTGTGCCATCCATTAGAATGAAGCTGGCCACCACATTTTCACATCTTGTTCCATATCCAATATTGATAAAGTTAACAGCGAGACAGCAGAAAAAGAAATTAGGATAAGTTATGAAAATATTAATTACTAACGACGACGGAATTGAAGCAGAGGGAATAATCCGATTGGCCAGAGTGGCTAAGGAATTTGGTGAGGTTTGGGTTGTTGCCCCTGAAAGTCAGAGGAGTGCAGCCAGCCACAGCATCAGCCTGCACAACGCCATAGATGTGTTTCCTTGTGAGGAGTTTCCTATTGATGGAGTCCACGCATTTTCATGCAGTGGTACACCGGGAGACTGCGTGAGAGTTGGCAGTTTAAGTGTTATGCCTGAGAAGCCAGAGGTGGTTTTGTCAGGGATTAATTTTGGCTTTAATGTGGCAAGCGATATTCAGTATTCGGCTACAGCTGGAGCGGCTTTTGAGGCGGCATTTCAAGAGTATCACGCCATTGCTCTTTCGGAGGGCTGCCACGGCCATGAGGTCACAGATAAATATTTAAGGGAAGTTTTGAAAAAGCTTTTGGATGAACCACTACAGCCTGGATTTATTCACAATGTGAATTTTCCGGATTGCTCACTTGGCGAGTGCAAAGGCATTCTGTATGATAGAAAAGTTTCCAAGGGTATGTTTTACAAGGACCATTACAATCTGGTAGAAGAGCTGGAGGATGGTGGCAAAAGATATATGGTTGAGGGGGTCTATACACCTGACGCTGAAGAGGAAACTGATTTTGAGGCAATACTAAACAACTATGTATCTGTCGGTGTTGTAAATAACGTGGGTTATTGATATAATTACTCTAGTTTTTCTATATTTTAGGAGGCGTATATGGCAGAGAATAAGAATTTTGTTATAAATGTAAACGGCGATGGCGGTGTTAATATCTCTGAGGAGGTTGTAGGTATTATCGCAGGCCTTGGCGCAGTAGAGGTTGAGGGTGTTGAGTCACTTGCAGGTAATCTCACTTCTGAGAACATCTCAAAGGCTGGCCAGAGCAAGCTTGCAAAGGCTGTCAGAGTTGTTGATGATGAGCCAGGTAAGATTATCGTTCGCATGGCTATCAATATGAAGTACGGTTTTGAGATTCCAAAGGTTTCTGGAATGGTTCAGGAGAAGGTTAAGCAGGCTGTTGAGACTATGACTGGTCTTGTCGTTACAGCTGTTGATATCAGAATCGCTACAGTTTCAGTTGCTAACAATTAATTAGTAGCTATCTGAATAGTTACATTTTATTCAAAATAATGTATAATTATGGGGTGCTATCAATATGGTGGCATCCCTCTATTATTCTAAACACAATGATTTTTCAGGAGTATTATATATGAATAGACATGAAGTAAGAAAAGAAGTATTCAAGGCAGTCTTTATGAATGAGTTCCACGAAGGTGAGGACATGACTGGTATTATCAATACCTTCCTTGAGGGCAGAGATAATGCAGAAGCAGAAGACTTGGCCAAGAACAACAAGACTCCAGAGGATGAGGAATACATCAAGACAAAGTCTGAGGATATCCTTGCCAAGATTCCAGAGCTTGACGAGCTGATCAACAAGTCTGTTGATGGCTGGAAGACTACACGTATGGCAAAGGTAGATCTCACACTTATCAGATTGGCTTTATACGAGATTAAGTTTGAGAACATCCCGGTTGGTGTTGCTATTAACGAGGCAGTTTCACTGGCAGATGAGTTCGGAACAGACAGCTCAGCTAGCTTTGTTAATGGAGCTTTGGCGAAATTAGTCTAATGAATAAAAATGTATATAGTGTCTCTCAGATAAATACATACATTGAGCGAATGTTTGCCGATGATTTTATGCTTGGTAACCTTTCCCTTACAGGAGAGGTGAGCAATTGCAAGTATAATCATACAGGCCACATTTATTTTACACTTAAGGATGAAAAGTCAGCCATTTCCTGTGTGATGTTTGCAGGAAAGCGTGCAAAGGGACTGAAGTTTGCCATGAAGGATGGTGACAAGGTGGTTGTCACAGGTTATGTGGGAGTCTACAGTCCACAGGGCAAATATCAGGTGTACGCCAATGAAATCGAGCTGGCTGGTGTGGGAGATTTATACCAGAGGTTCGAGGCTCTTAAGGCTGAGCTGGAAGAGAGTGGCATGTTTGATGCCATGTACAAGAAGCCACTTCCTACTCACGCCATGCGCATAGGTGTTGTTACAGCCCCTACAGGCGCGGCAGTTCACGATATTATCCGTGTTTCAAAGACTCGCAATCCTTTTGTTCAGATCATCCTTTACCCTGCACAGGTTCAGGGAGAGGGAGCAGTTCCATCTGTGATTTCAGGTATCAACTGCCTGGATGCCATGGATTTGGATGTGATTATCGTAGGCCGAGGCGGTGGTTCCATCGAGGATTTGTGGGCCTTCAATGAGGAGGCAGTGGCAAAGGCCATTTTCCACGCCCAGACACCTATCATTTCCGCTGTAGGTCATGAGACAGATTTTACCATTGCAGATTTCGTGGCAGACAGGAGAGCAGCTACACCGTCGCAGGCGGCGGAGCTTGCCAATTTTGTTTTTGAAGATTTTGCAAATCAGCTGGATAGATATTCAGATAGAATAAACAGAGCTTTCGATTACAAGCTTGAGGCATATCAGGAGCGCCTCAATAATTACAGGCAGAGGTTACAGCTTCTTCGTCCGGAAAATAAGATTAAAGCCAACGAGGAGCACCTTAAGCATTTAGGACTCAGACTTCAACAGCTTATGGACGGAAAGCTTGACAGATACACCAACAGGCTCATTGCCATTTCAGGAAGGCTGGATGGTCTTTCACCTGCAAAGAAGCTTGCGGCAGGCTTTGGCTATGTGACAGATTCCCAGGGCAAGCGAGTGGATACAGTGGCACAGCTTAAGCCACAGGATACCATTTCAATTCGAATTAAGGATGGCCAGATTACAGGCCAGGTTACAGAGGTTACACCTATATAATTTCAGGAGATTTTATGGAAGAGCGCAAGGAAGGTACAATTGAAGAGAGCTTTGAGGCTTTAGAGGATATCATCGCAAAGTTAGAATCGGCAGATATTTCTTTGGATGAGTCCTTTGCTTTATATAAGGCAGGCATGGAGGAGCTTTCACATGCCAATTCCAAAATAGAACAGACAAAAAAGGCTGTCATGGCTATCAGCAAGGATGGCAGCTTAGAAGTTTTTGAAGAGGAAGACTAGCATGGACTTAAAGAACGAACTGAGCCTCAGAGTTGAGGCAGCAGAGGATGTTGTTTGCAGATTTTTACCAGATGTGGAAGGAATGCAGAGTGTCATTTTTGATGCTATGCAATACGGAGTCACCGCCGGTGGCAAGAGACTTCGCCCTATACTTATGAATGAGACCTTCCAGCTGTTTGGTGGCGAGGGTGATGTGATAGAGCCTTTTATGGCGGCCATTGAGATGATTCACACCTACTCACTTATTCATGATGATTTGCCAGCTATGGACAACGACGAGCTTCGTCGAGGAAAGCCTACGGTTCATGCAGCCTACGGAGAGGCAATGGGAGTTCTTGCGGGAGATGCTCTTTTGAACTATGCCTTCGAGACAGCTCTCAACGCTTACGATGCAGACACAGAGGTCACTCAGGTCACTGAGGCTATGAGAATTCTCGCCAGAAAAGCCGGTGTGTTCGGTATGATAGGCGGTCAGGTGGTTGATGTTGAAGCTGAGAAGAAGCATCAACAGGTCACTGAGGAAATGCTTAATTTCATCTACGACCTTAAGACTGGCGCTTTGATAGAGGCTTCCATGATGATAGGAGCCACTTTGGCAGGCGCCACTGAGCTACAGGTTCAGACAATAGAAAATGTTGCGAAAAAGATTGGACTTGCTTTCCAGATTCAGGACGACATCCTGGATATCGAGGGCGACGAAGCAAAGCTCGGCAAGCCAATTGGTTCAGATATTAGAAATGAAAAAACTACCTACGTTACTTTCGCAGGTATGGAAAAATCCAAAGAAGAGGTAAAGCGTCTTACAGATGAGGCGGTGGCTGAATTGAACAGCCTGCCAGTTCACAACGAGTTCCTTGTTGAACTGCTTAACTACCTTGTCTACAGAGACAAATAATAATATATGGTTCTTGAAAAAATAAAGCAGCCTAACGACATAAAGAAGTTGACTCCACAGGAGGTGCAGGCACTTCCTGGAGAAATAAGACAGTTTTTGATTGAGCATCTTTCAAAGACTGGCGGGCATCTTGCGTCCAATTTAGGCACAGTTGAGCTCACAATTGCATTGCATCTCCTTCTGGATTTTCCACAGGATAAGCTTGTTTGGGATGTTGGTCATCAGGCCTACACCCACAAGATTCTCACAGGCAGAGCAGAGGAGTTTGAGCATCTGAGACAGTATGGAGGTATCAGTGGTTTCCCTAAGCGTAAGGAAAGCGACTGCGACAGCTTTGATACAGGTCATAGCTCTACATCACTTTCAGCAGCTCTTGGCTATTGTATGGCCAGAGATTTAGCTGGAGAAAATTACAAAGTCTGCGCTGTTATCGGCGACGGAGCCCTTACAGGTGGTCTTGCTTACGAGGCATTGAACAATGCCTCTCGCCTTAACAAATCCAATATGCTCATTATTCTTAATGATAATGAGATGTCAATTTCAAGAAATGTTGGTGGTATGTCTACTAACCTTGAGCGTCTTCGCACCAGCTCAAAATATGTAGGCCTTAAGAATAATGTGCTTTCATCCCTTGAAAACTGGCCAAACGGCGAGCAGATTATCAGAAAGATTCGCAGCACCAAAAACGGAATCAAACAGCTGATGGTTCCTAATATGGTTTTCGAGGACTTGGGAGTCATGTACTTAGGTCCTGTTGATGGTCATGACATTCACGCCATGGTTGAGACCTTTGAGATGGCTGTTAAAATTGACGGTCCTGTAATTGTTCATGTCATCACCAAGAAGGGCAATGGCTATGAGCCTGCAGAGCGTCATCCATCACGTTTCCACGGCACAGATATTTTTGAAATAGAGACAGGTCTTCCAAAGCGAAGCAATAGCCCAGGCTACACCGATGTTTTCTCCACTGTAATGAGAAAGATGGGAGATAGAAATCCAGAGGTTGTTGCCATCACCGCTGCCATGGCAGAGGGCGCAGGACTTAAGCGATTCAGAAATATGTTCCCAGAGAGATTCTTTGACGTTGGAATTGCCGAGGAGCATGCAGTTACCTTTGCGGCAGGCTTGGCTTTAGGTGGAAGAGTTCCGGTATTTGCTGTGTACTCATCATTTTTACAGCGTGCATACGACCAGATTCTTGAGGATGTTTGCCTCCAGAATCTTCATGTGGTCTTTGCTATAGATAGAGCAGGCCTGGTTGGAGCAGACGGTAGCACACATCAGGGTGTGTTTGATGTTTCCTTCCTTTCAGCTATGCCAAATATGACAGTGATGGCTCCAAAGAACAAATGGGAGCTTTCAGATATGATGAAATATGCTGTTTCTCAGCACGATGGTCCAATCGCCATTAGATACCCTAGAGGTGAGGCTTACTGTGGCTTGAAGGAGCACAGAGCACCTATTGAGCTTGGTAAGGCTGAGGAGCTTAAGGCAGGCTCAAAGGTTATGCTTCTTGCCTTTGGTTCCATGGTTAAAAAGGCTGAGGAGGTTGAACAGCTTCTTCAGGCAAAGGGAATTGATGCAGGTATCTGCAACGCTCGTTTTGCGAAGCCTTTTGACAAGGAATATCTGGAGCGCATTAAGGATAGCTACGATTTGATTGTTACCATGGAGGAAAATGTCACCACAGGTGGCTTCGGACAGCAGGTTCAGTCATTCCTTGCGGATATTGACTACAAGGGTAAGGTACTTAAGATTGCCTGCCCAGATGAGTTTGTTCAGCATGGTAGTGTTACACTTCTTTTCAAGGAGCTTAGGATGGATGCCGAGTCCATTTATGAGCGTATTTTAGAGAGTTTAGGAATTTAGAATGAAAGAAAGACTTGATATTGTTTTAGTAGATAGGGGCTTTGCTCCTTCCCGTGAAAAAGCAAAGACAATGATTATGGAAGGCAACGTCTTTGTTAAAGGAAACAGGGAAGATAAGGCAGGCACCAAAATAGATGTGGACGCCGATATCGAAATCCACGGTCAGCAGCTTAAGTATGTAAGCCGTGGCGGTTTGAAGCTTGAAAAAGCTATGACCCATTTTGATATCACCTTAGATGGTAAGGTCTGCATGGACATTGGAGCATCCACCGGTGGCTTCACTGACTGTATGCTTCAGAACGGAGCGTCAAAGGTATTTTCTGTGGACGTTGGCTACGGTCAGTTTGCATGGAAGCTTCGTCAGGATCCACGAGTTGTCTGTATGGAAAAGACAAACATCCGTTATGTCACCTTGAAGGATATAGGCGAGCAGCTTGATTTTGCTTCGGTTGATGTTTCCTTTATCAGCCTCACAAAGGTTTTAGGACCGGCAAAGGCACTGCTTAAGGATGATGCCGAGATGGTTTGTCTGATTAAGCCTCAGTTTGAAGCCGGCCGTGAAAAGGTAGGCAAGAAGGGCGTTGTCAGAGATCCAGCGGTTCATGAGGAAGTAATTAACAACATTATAGATTTTGTAAAAGAGATAGGTTTTTATGTGCTCCACTTGGAGTTTTCTCCAATTAAGGGGCCAGAAGGAAATATCGAGTACCTTATTCATATTTCCACAGCGGACAAAAAGGGGGAAGCTATTGATGTTGCTGCCACAGTTGCAGCGGCTCACGGCAGCTTAGACAAATAATGAAGAACTTTTTAATTGTTGCAAGGTCTTTTAGCGATACACACGAGAAATATATAAACATCATCAGAGACTACATCAAGGCCCAGGGTGGAATGTGCATTCTTGATTTGGACACCTGCTCTGACAGTTCAGATGCTCAGATTGAGGTGGACGACGCCATTGAATGTATCATCACTGTAGGTGGTGATGGCACCGTGGTCAGAGTGGCACAGAACGTGACCAATCGTAATGTTCCTATAGTTGGCTTAAACTGTGGACACTTGGGATATCTCTGTGATATGACAGTTGACAACATAGAGCATTGCCTGGACCAGCTTCTAAGCGACAATTATAAATTAGACAAGCGCATGATGCTTGAGGGAATCTGCTCAAATGATCCTGATAGCAGATTCAGATCCTTAAATGATATTGTGGTGGCACCTATTGCTGCCGGCATTTATGTGCTTAACCTCACCGTAAAGGTTAATGGAATTCAGCTTTATTCACACAACTGTGATGGACTGATTGTTTCCACCCCTACAGGTTCTACAGCCTACAATCTTTCTGCCAACGGACCTATCGTCAGTCCCCACGCAGATTGCTTGATTTTAACACCGATTAATCCCCACACTCTCAATTCCAGAAGCATTATTTTAGCTTCTACAGATGAGGTGGAGGTTTCAATAGAAGCTCGTCATGATGAGGATGAGCCTGTGGCAAATATCGTTTACGATGGCACCCTCAGGCAAGCTCTTCACAAGGACGAGACACTAAAAATACATCGTTCGTCAATTACATCACATATGGTGATGCTTGAAAATGTAAATTTCTTGGAGCGTATCAGAGCAAGGATGCAGGAGATTTAGATGAAGATTGAAAGACAGACAAAGATTTTAGAATTAATCGTTAAGAACGAAATAGGTACCCAGGAGGAGCTGACAGCCAAACTGGAAGAGGCTGGCTTCAATGCTACTCAGGCTACCGTTTCCCGCGACATCAGAGAGATGAAGCTTACAAAGGTTGCTGATGGTGCAGGGAAGCTTCGTTATGTTGCATTTAAGTCCACAGAAGAGGACATGAATGAGAAATATATTCGCATTTTCCTTGATGGATTTGTTTCAATGGACAATGCGTCAAATATATTAGTTATCAAGACAGTTTCCGGTATGGCAATGGCAGTGGCGGCTGCCCTTGATCATATGGATTTCCCGGAGATAGTTGGTTCGATTGCGGGTGATGACACCATCATGTGCGCTATTCGTTCAATTGATGACACTGTACTATTAATGTCAAAGCTTAAAAAGATTATTGAAAAGCTTTAATTAGGAAAGTGCAATTCCTAAAGGTTGGCTTATAAAGGAGAATAATATGCTAGCTAGTTTGCACGTAAAGAATTTGGCACTTATTGATGAGGAAGAGATCATTTTCTCAAAAGGGCTAAACATCCTGTCCGGCGAGACTGGAGCAGGAAAGTCCATTATACTTGGAGCGCTTCATCTTAGTTTGGGGGACAAGGCATCAAAGGATTTCCTTAGGGCTGCTGATTCAGAGGCCTTTGTGGAGGCTGTGTACCTGATTAATGATGAGCAGACCAAACAGGCACTTAGAGATTTGGGGGTTGAGCCTTACGATGATGAGGTTATCATGAGTCGTAAGATTACTGAGTCCCGCAGTGTGGCAAAGATAAATGGAGAGCAGGTTCCAGCCGCAAAGATGAAAGAGGTTGGAGACATTTTGCTTGATATCTATGGGCAGAAGGAACATCAGTCACTTCTCAATACCCACAAGCATATGGAGTTTTTAGATGAATTTGCTAAGAACGACATAGGGGATTTGAAGGTAAAGGTTGCCGAAGCCTATAAGAAATATAAGGCTCTTATTCAGGAGCTTGAGGACGCCAGGAAAAGTGATGTGTCAAAGGAACGAGAGATTGTTCTTTTGGACCATGAGATAAATGAGATTGAGTCGGCTGAACTTAAGGTCGGTGAGGACGAGGAGCTTGAGGATGAGTATCGTCGCCTTTCCAATTTCAGCAAGACAATGGAATACTTCCAGCGTGCCCATGAGGCTATGGTGGGAGATGGAGGCGCATCAGATGCGTTAAGCTCAGCTATTTCTGATTTGCGTCACATTGAGAGCATTGATGAGAAGGCTGCTGATTTGCTTTCCATGCTAAATGATGCAGACAGTATTATCTCAGATTTCAACAGAGAGCTTTCTGGTTATATGGAGGATACCTCCTTTGATGCAGCCAGATTCAATGAGGTTGAAATCAGACTAAATGAGATTAACCGTCTCAAGGATAAATATGGCCCTACAGTAGAGATTATTTTAGAGGAGCTTAAGTCCCGTCAGGATAAAAAAGCTAAGTTTGAAAGCTTCGATGAGTATCTGTCAGAGCTTAAGGCAAAGGTAGACTCAGCCACAAAGGAGCTTGAGGCATTATGTGAAAAGCTTTCTGATATCCGTAGAAAAAACGCTACAGAGCTTTCAAAAAAAATGCAGAAGGCCATGAGCGATTTGAACTTCCTTAACAGTGAGTTTGACGTGGAGCTGAAGAGGCTTGACCACTTTACAGACAATGGCTTTGACGAGGGTCAGTTTGTAATCTGTACCAATCCAGGTGAGCCACTTAGACCCCTTAAGGATATCGCTTCCGGTGGTGAAATGAGCCGTATTATGCTTGCTATCAAGACTGTATTGGCTGCCGATGGTGGAATAGATACCCTGATTTTCGATGAGATTGATGCTGGTATTTCGGGTCGTACAGCACAGGCTGTATCGGAGAAGCTTTCTACAGTAGCCAGCTCACATCAGGTAATATGTATCACCCATTTGCCACAGATTGCATCTATGGCTGACACCCATTTCCTCATTGAAAAGAGTGTTGAGAATGGTCACACCATTTCCGGCATCAAGAAGCTGATGGAGGATGAGACTATCGAGGAGCTTGCAAGAATGCTTGGCGGTAGTGCTATCACAGAGGCTGTTTTGACAAATGCTCGTGAGATGAAGGAGCTGGCAAAAAGTTATAAAAAAGAGGCTTGATATTTTAATCACAGTTGATATAATATAATCCGCATGTTTCTCATGCGGATTTTTGTTTTTATTTTTCGTTTTTTATTCCCGCTTGATTTATGTCTATTTGGTCAGGAGGCTAAATGACATACGTAAAACTTCATACAGAATTTACTCCCCAGATTAGGGAGAATATTATTTTTAAGGTTATCAATAAAAAGAAGCACGAAGAGCTTTTGGAAAATATCCCTTATATTGATTACCTTGATTTGGCGATTATATTTTATTGCTATTTGCCTGAAGAAGGAAATGAGGATAGCAAAAGCTTTGCTCAGATAGACAATTCCCTTTTGGAGCAATGGAATGTGGATGTGGGGGTTCTTATGGACGCAGCAATTGAGAATACTCCTAGAATTTTAGGTCTGAAAATTCGTGGTATCTTTTCCACTATTGCCAGCTATATAGGAGATGATGAATTGTCTGAAATGGCAGAGCTGGAGGATAGCCACACACCTCTTTATGTAGCCACCAACAATGATGCCGTGAATGGGGCTGGAGTACTGATTTACAAGGATGCCCTGAAGACGTTCGCAGAGAAAATGAAAGCTAATTTATATATAATTCCATGTTCAATCCATGAAATTATTATAGCAAAAGCAATAGATGGTCATGACTACTCAGTTGATGGGCTTAAGGAGATTATTCATCATGTAAATACCCATGAACTGCCTGAAAAGGATTTTCTTAGTGATAATCTCTATTTCTATAATCGTAGTTCTGGGGAATTGGGAATAGTGTAATCCAATAGGCCTATATATCACAATGCTCTGCATCAAAGTATGATGAAAAATAAAAAAGCTGGTTATGACTACAGTTTGTAGCAATAACCAGCTTTATTTTTTAATATGCCTTTAGCTTCTTCCACAATGTTGTGGTGTAATCCAAGGTTTCATTGTCATAAGCTTCATAGAGCTTACAACGTTCTAATATTTCCTTGGTAGGGAAGACCGTTTGGTCTGCCAAGGTTTCCTCGTCCTCGTGGGCAGCGACCTTGGTGTTTGGAGTAGCGTACCAAACGTACTCAAAGTTTTCAGTGGCTGCTTCTTCCTCACACATGAAGTCAATCCACTTCATAGCTGCATCATAGTGTTTGCAGGTGCGAGGTATGAACCAGGAATCAATCCAAAGGTTACCACCTTCCTTAGGAACGGTGTAATCTAGATTTTCATTGTATTCCATACCCATGGCTGCTTCACCGGAGTAGCACACAGCCATAGCAGCATCTTCTGAAATCATACATTCATAGGTCTCATCCTGAAGGTAAGCGTAGATGTATTTCTTTTCGTCGCAGAGGAGATTGTAAGCATCATCAAGCTCCTTTTTATCGGTGGTGTTGATATCGTAGCCAAGCTTTTCAAGGGCTACCATGAAAGCATCTCTCTGAGAGTTAATCATTACAATTCTGTTCTGGTACTCAGGATCCCAGAGGCAATTCCAAGATGAAACTGTTTCCTCATCTACCATTTCAGTGTTGTAGAGGATTCCAACGGTGCCGTAGAAGTATGGCACTGTGTATTTGTGAGTTGGGTCGAAGGCTTCAGAAGCCTCAATGATTGATGGGTCAATATTCTCATAGTTTGGGATAGAGCTGTAGTCGATAGGAATAAGCTCACCCTCCTGGCGGAGAGTCTCAATCATGTAGTCTGAGGTGCAGACCACATCGTAATTGATGGAGCCAGCCTTGTACTTGGCGTACATATCCTCAACCTGCTCATATTCCTCGTACTTAACTGTGATGCCTGTCTCTTCCTGGAAGCGCTTAAGCACGTCTGCTTCAATGTATTTGCCATAGTTAAGAACAACAAGTGTATCGGTGGCTTCTGCATCTGAACCACAGCCTGTAAAGCTAAGAACAGGTGCTACCGTAAATACGATAATGCTAAGGAAGCTAAGTAATTTCTTTTTCATTATTTTGCCTTCGCCTCCTCTCTTTTGCCACCCTTGAAGTTAATCAAAAGTAAAAGTACAAATGCCAGTAAGAAAAGAATAGTAGAGAGGGCATAAAGCTCTGGCTGAATACCTTTTCTAAGCTGAGTATAAAGCATTGTTGAAAGTGTGTTGACACCGGCACCCTTTGTAAAGTAGGTGATGGTGAAATCGTCAAGTGACATAGTAAGGGCCATTAAAAATCCTGATAAAACACCAGGGAAAATCTCAGGCCAGACAACCTTTGCAAAGGCGTAGGCTGGTGTGGCGCCCAAGTCCATGGCTGCCTCAAAGCAAGCCTCTGAAAGTGACTGTAATCTAGGCAATACGTTGAAGATAACGTATGGCACTGAGAAAGCAATGTGTGCAAGCACAACTGAGAAGGTGCCAAGTGGTGTAAATCTGGTAAACAAAAGCATAAGTGAAATACCAGTAACGATATCTGCATTAAGCAGTGGAATATTGGTGGCACCAAGCATGATGGCTGCGTGTCTCTTTTTCATATAGTGAATGCCGATGGCAGCTGATGTGCCAAGAATGGTGGCAAGGACTGATGATAAGAGAGTAATCTTAATGGTAGTGCCAAGTGCATCCATAATGTTGTCGTTGGTAGAAAGATTTAAGTACCATTTAAAGGTAAATCCGCCCCAAACTGTACGTGACATAGAGTCGTTGAAGGACAAAACTATGAGCACGAGAATAGGTGCGTAAAGGAACAAAAATATAAGTCCAAGGTAGAGGAAGGAAGCGCTCTTTTTAACATTTCTCATACAAGCATACCTCCATTCTCAGAATCATCTATATTGTTCATAATAGACATAGAAAGCAGAACGAAAATCATAAGGATGATTGAAAGGCCTGAGCCTAAGTTCCAGTTTCTGGCCAGGGTGAATTCCTGCTCAATAACGTTACCGATGAGAAGCACCTTTCCGCCACCTAAAAGGTTGGAAACAACGAAAGATGAAAGAGCAGGAACAAATACCATGATGATACCTGAAATGATGCCATCACGGGAAAGTGGAATAGTAATCTTGGTGAAGGTGGTGAGCCAGTTGGCACCAAGATCAGCTGCAGCCTCGATAACCTGATCGCTGATTTTAGACAAAGCATTATAGATTGGAAGAATCATATAAGGCAGGAAATCGTAGACCATACCAAGGGTAACGGCTGCTTTTGTATAAAGAATGTGAATGGTAGGCAATCCTAAAAATGAAAGGATGCTGTTTAAAATACCATTGTTTGAAAGGATAATCTGCCAAGCTAAAATACGAAGCATAAAGTTCATCCACATTGGAAGGATGAAAAGAAATACCACGAAGCCCTTGTTTGTGATTTTAAGGTTGTGCAAAATCAGGGCAACAGGGTAAGCAAGCACAAGGCAAATTACTGTAGTCATAAGTGCAATCTTGATTGAGAGCCAAAGTGATTTCAGATGAACTGGATCTGCAATGGCTGTCAGATTGGAAATTGTAAAGCTTCCATCCCCAGTAGTAACGGCATAACCTAAAATATAAAGCAGAGGAAGAATAGTGCAGATTAGTACCCAGATTGCGTAAGGTGCTGCAAGGAAGCTTGTTCTAAATCTATTAATCATCTTCCTTCAATACCTCCTCGTCCTCTGACTCAGGCTTGTTCATAATCTGAATGTTAAATGGAATTACATTTAAGGATACGTGCTGGCCGATTTCGTAGTACTTTGTGGTGTGAACCAGCCATTCGTACTCGCCACACTGAACATCAAGCTCATAGTGAACACCCTTGAAGAGACAGTCGGTGATGACACCATCCATAAAGCCTTTTCCAGGAGCGTCAAGCTCAACGTCCTCAGGACGAATAACCACGTCTACAGGCTTCATAGTACCAAAGCCACGGTCTACACAAGGAACCTGTACTCCAAGGAAGGATACAAGCTCATCCTTAATCATGATACCCTCGATGATGTTACTCTCACCGATGAAGTCCGCAACGAAAGCGTTCTCAGGCTCGTTGTATATATCTTCAGGAGAACCAATCTGCTGGATGTAGCCCTGGTTCATAACCACGATAGTGTCTGACATAGTAAGAGCTTCCTCCTGATCGTGGGTAACATAAAGGAAGGTGATACCAAGCTCCTGCTTAATCTTCATAAGCTCGTACTGCATGTTCTGACGAAGCTTAAGATCAAGGGCTCCAAGTGGCTCATCCAAGAGAAGAACCTTTGGCTCGTTTACGATAGCTCGAGCGATGGCAATACGCTGCTGCTGACCGCCAGAAAGTGAATCAATGGTACGCTTTTCAAAGCCATCAAGGTTAACAAGCTTGAGGGCATACTTTACTTTATCGTTAATATATTCCTTTGATTTCTTCTGAATATTTAAACCGAAAGCAATATTTTCTTCGATTGTCATATGTGGGAAAAGGGCATACTTCTGAAAGACCGTATTGATAGGTCGAAGATTTGCTGGAAGTGCAGTGATATCATTGCCATTAAGATAGATTTTGCCGGCATCAGGCTTCTCAAAACCGCCTAAGAGACGAAGAGTGGTGGTCTTACCGCAGCCTGATGGTCCCAGGAGTGTAACGAAAGTGTTCTCCTTGATGTAAAGATCAAGCTCGTCTAAAACCAACTGCTTGTCGTAGCTTTTTGACACGTGGTCAAATTGAATAAATTCCAATAGATTATCCTCCTTATAAAACACATTCTTGTAGATATATACAAGAAAAGCTCCGAATCAGACTCGAACTGACGACCCCCTCATTACGAGTGAGGTGCTCTACCAACTGAGCTATCGGAGCATATTAACAAAGGAAGCGGGCCCTTGTTTTTATAGGCTTAACCGCGAATTTCACTATAATATAATACGAGAAAAAAATCAATTAAATTGTTGAGAAAAAAAGTAGGTTTTATTATAATGACACTTGTACAAAAACGATTGATGCGAGTAGGAGATTACAATGGAAAAAAACATCAGGAAGTCAATTGGTTCTTTCAATATGAAATCATTCTTTTCAAAGGATAATCTTCCTTTGCTTAGTCTCATTTTTTTAGTAATTTTTGCAGTTGTGGCTATCGTAGTTTCCTGCGTAGCCTTTAAGATAAACGTGGTGATTGCCTGTGTAATGGTTGTTCTTGAAGCAGCTCTTGTGGCTTGCCTCAACAGAATTCCTATCTGGGTTCACGGCCTTGTGTTCATTGCACAGATTGTCTGCGGCATCCTTGCTTCACAGGTACCATTTATGGTATTCATGGCATTTATCTATGTATTTGCTGTAGCATTTTTATTTATTTGGGCAAATAAGTAATGAATAAGATCAATTATCAAAAGGAATTAGATAAATTAATAGCAGAATTTGATAAAGAAGGCCGCGTGCCTTCTTTATTGTTACATAGCTGTTGTGGACCTTGTAGTAGCTATTGTATTGAGTATTTGTCTCAGTACTTTAACATCACTGTTTTTTACTACAATCCAAATATTTACCCTGACGAGGAATACTACCTGAGGGTGAAGGAACAACAGCGCTTTATTGAAGCTTTTCCTACCAGGCATCCTGTGTCCTTTATAGAGGGGGATTACGATAAGGAAAGCTTCTATGAGATTGCCAGGGGACTGGAGCATGAGCCTGAAAAGGGGGCTCGTTGTCTTAAGTGCTATGACCTTCGTTTAAGGAGGACAGCCCAGGTTGCAAAAGAAAAAGGGTTTGACTTTTTCACCACAACGCTTACAATATCCCCAATGAAAGATTCCCAGGTACTCAATGAAATTGGAATTCGTATAAGCGAAGAGCTTGGAGTTAAATGGCTTCCAAGTGATTTCAAAAAGAGGGAGGGCTACAAGCGCTCCACAGAATTATCCAGGGAGTATGAGATGTATCGACAGGATTACTGTGGATGCGTATTTTCATATAGAGACAGACATAGCCTTCCCCTCGAGGGGAAGGGGGACCGCGTAAGCGGTGGATGAGGTGTAAAAAAAGGAGGAATATTTAGTTATGGCACAATTATGGGGTGGCAGGTTCACCAAAGCTACAGACCAGATGGTTTACGATTTCAATGCTTCAATCGGTTTTGATCAGAAGCTTTTTGCTCAGGATATCAGGGGCAGTAGAGCGCACGTTAAGATGCTTGCTTCTGTAGGCGTTATCAATGATGCAGAAAGAGATGAGATTTTATCAGGCTTAGATAGCATTGAGCAGGATGTTAATTCTGGTGCACTTGTTATTACCTCAGAGTACGAGGATGTTCATAGCTTTGTTGAGGCTAATCTTATCGATAGAATAGGCGATGCTGGAAAGAAGCTTCACACAGGTCGTAGCCGTAATGACCAGGTGGCACTTGATATGCGTCTTTACACCCGTGACCAGGTGGATGCTACATCAGAGGCATTGAAGCATTTGCTTGGCACTATCCTTGACATAATGGAAGAGCACATCGACACAATTATGCCAGGCTTTACTCACCTTCAGAAGGCTCAGCCTATCACCCTTGCTCATCATATGGGTGCTTACTTTGAGATGTTTAAGAGGGACGTACTTCGTCTTTACGATATCAGAGAGCGTATGAATTACTGCCCACTCGGCTCAGGCGCTTTGGCTGGTACCACATATCCTTTAGATAGAAATATGACAGCAGAGCTTTTGGAATTTGCCGGCCCTACTGTAAACTCTATGGATGGAGTTTCTGACAGGGATTACCTTATCGAGTTTTTATCAGCTCTTGCCACAATTCAGATGCACCTTTCTCGTTTTTCTGAGGAGGTTATTATATGGAACAGTAACGAGTATCGCTTCGTTGAGATTGACGACGCATATTCTACAGGCTCATCAATCATGCCACAGAAGAAGAATCCTGATATTGCCGAGCTTGTACGTGGTAAGACAGGCCGTGTTTACGGTGCTCTTACATCACTTCTCACCACTATGAAGGGAATTCCTCTTGCCTACAACAAGGATATGCAGGAGGATAAGGAGATGGCATTTGATGCCATGGAGACAGTTCAGAACTGCATCGTTCTTTTTGACGGAATGCTCGCCACAATGACCTTCAATAAAGATGTGATGGCTGACAGCGCTAAGAATGGCTTTACAAACGCCACAGACGCAGCTGATTACCTGGTAAATCATGGTGTACCTTTCCGTGATGCTCACGGAATTATCGGTCAGGTTGTTCTCTACTGTATCGAGAAGGGCATTGCCATCGATGATATGTCTTTGGAGGAGCTACAGGCTATTTCACCAGCCTTTGAGGCAGACATTTTTGATGCTATTTCAATGGAAACCTGCGTAAATAAGCGTCTTACAGTTGGTGCTCCAGGACACGATGCAATGGTAAATGAAATTCAAACCTGCAAGGATTTTCTTAAATTGTTTGATTAATTGAATAATTAGCGAGGGATTTGTAATAAATATTCAAAAATCCCTTGCTTTTTTTATTTAACTTGATTATAATGTCAACTAAATTACACTCTCAGACGGACAAATGTCCGCCTGAGAAAAACAAAGTTAAGGAGAAAGTTTGAAATGAGCGAGAAGTTAAGAGTCGGTATTCTTGGTGGAACAGGTATGGTTGGTCAGAGATTTATTTCTCTCCTTGAGAACCATCCTTGGTTTGAGGTTACAACTATTGCAGCATCTCCACGTTCTGCTGGGCAGAGATATGAGGATGCAGTAGGTGGCAGATGGAAGATGGATACTCCAATGCCAGCAGCTGTTAAGGACATCATTGTAAAGAACGTAAACGAGGTTGAGGAAGTTGCAAAGGAAGTTGACTTTGTATTCTCAGCAGTTGATATGTCTAAGGACGAGATCAAGGCCATCGAGGAAGCTTACGCTAAGACTGAGACTCCAGTAGTTTCAAACAACTCAGCACATAGATGGACTCCAGACGTTCCTATGGTAGTGCCTGAAATCAACCCACAGCACATGGAAGTTATCGAGTTCCAGAAGAAGAGACTTGGCACAACAAGAGGTTTCGTGGCAGTTAAGCCAAATTGCTCAATCCAGTCATATGCTCCAGTTCTTACAGCATGGAAGGAATTTGAGCCATACGAGGTTGTAGTTACAACATACCAGGCTATCTCAGGTGCAGGAAAGACATTTAAGGATTGGCCTGAGATGATCGAGAATGTAATCCCTTACATT
>JAEEGL014613583.1_pt1 | contig 20997 bp, 15 predicted proteins | sample 9134231 | NCBI WGS metagenome assembly JAEEGL01 (sample SAMN16246548, study PRJNA631951) | gut metagenome | biome: gut microbiome; feature: rumen; material: fiber-attached | host: Bos | place: Iran: Karaj | collected 2018-10 | reverse complement strand
TCGTTTACTATCAGGTCTTTGGCATTGACTCTTCCCGATTTGTAGTCGATTATTCGAGTATATCCGTTCCAATTGTCGATACGGTCGGCAGTGCCAGCGATAACCACCTGTTGCTCAGTGCTACAAACGGCTATCTTCAACGTGTGTTTGAGTTCCTTTTCCAATGCCAAAATCTGTATTTTTTCCCCTCTTTCCAAACACTTTATTTCCGATTTCAGGAAGTTGGTTATCTGCATCTTGGCAACCGATTCAAGAAAGTGGTTGCGTCCGGCGTGGCTGCGTCCGTGATGGAATTGTTGGTCAAGCACGTCTGCCAACAACTCGTCTACTCTTTCGAGTGCCTGCTTCAGCACTTCGGAGCTTAGCGTGTTCCCAATGGTTGGCGAATAGATTTTCTCCAATACCGCGTGGATGCAGCTCCCCAGTTCATTCTGCTCTAGGTCGTCGTTCACAGGGTCTGGCTCTTTAATGTTGAGGATGTTCTCATAGTAGAACCTTGCTGGACAACTGCGATACTTGTTGAGTGCCGATGGTGAAAACCCACGTTTGGCGATTTGCTCTAACTGGCATAGAACAAGTGCATTCTTTGGATATGAAGGCATGTCGGGAGTGGCAATAATGTGGCTGTCGGCGAATAGTATTTCTTCGTGCAATGTGATATTGTCGGGATAACGCGGTGCCAGTTCTCGTCGTACCTGCAGCAGAAAACGGCTTGGCTCGCCTTTCCCTATTCCTTCGCTCTCAGTGTGATATACTAAATGGACTTCGTTGGCTCGCTGTAGCAGGCGGTAGAAGTTGTAAGCATAAACCGCCTCCTTTTCGTGAAACGTGGGAATGCCGAAACTTACCTTCAAGTCGTATGGAATCAAAGTGTTATTTGTCCTCCCTGATGGCAAAGCACCCTCGTTGGCAGAGAGTAGGATGACTCGTTTGAAGTCTAAGTTTCGTGTCTCCAAAACACCCAGTATCTGAAGGCCCTGAAGTGGTTCGCCATAGAATGGCACCGAATTGCGTTGCGCCAAACGGGTGTATATCTTTAGAAGTGTGTTGAGATTGTCGACGTAGTGGTATTTCTCCTGCAGTTCTTGGAAATAGTCTACTATCTGAAGCAGGCACGCAAGTGCCTCTTTCTCTTTACGGTTGTTGTCGAGTGCGTGGGTATCGTAGAGTGTGTGGATGAGCTGTCGAACCAAGGATAGGAATTCGTCGGGTGTGGGTGGCTCATGGGTGAAAAGAAACTGAATAGGAGTGGGGTTGCAGCCCATTTGATGGCACAGGTCGGCAATCTCCTCGGCGGTGGCATAAATGATATGGCTGTCAGCAAGCAGATTACTTAGCTTTGAATGTATGTTGTTGATACCAAGTATGGTCGCAATGCCGTTGTCGGAGAGGGTGTCGAGGATGTCGGCATGGTAGTATAGCGATTCCCGACGACGTTGGTGCAGGGAGAACAACTTGAGTACCATCGAATGGATGGAAGTGTTACTGAATGGATAGCCCATCGTCACGTTGGCGGTATTGACTTCTTTGGGCAATGCGTTGAGCATGGGCAGTAACAGCGACTCGTCTGCCAACACAATGGCAGTCTGTTCAATAGGGTTGTCGGGGTGTGCCTGTATTTGTTGGGCGAGTTGTTGTCCGGCATATTTGCATTGAAGCACGTTTTCGGGACAACTGACGATGGTTATCTCTTTGTGTTCCATTGCAAAATGAGCGGAATAGTCACCTGTGTGAAACGGATTATTCCTTAAAAAGTGTCCTGCCTCTTGCGACAGGTCGTCGTAATAATAGGCATCGCCGTCGGTGATGAACGTGCCGTTCCCTTGGTGCAGATAGTGCTTGATAATGAGTTCCTCACATGCTGAAATGGCATTGAAGCCCACGAAGTAGTAATACTGGTCATCTCTGTTTGGAACGAGCGAGTCGATATTCTCTGCCACATGTCGATAGGCCATTCCCCCATACGCCTGCCTATGCTCGAGCAGCCGTTGGTGTAGCTGTGTATAGTACTGATAAAGTGATTGATAGAATGCCAAATATTTTTCTTGGAAAGGTGTGGGTTGACCTGTCACCACGTTCCATTTCTCTATGGCTTTGATATCATGTAGATTGTTGAAGAGCCGTCGGGCATCTATACAATAGAGGTCGATTTCTGAGAAGTCGGCAAGCATCATTTCTCCAAAGGAGATAAAGTCCTCAAAATTAGTGTACTTGTCGTTTCCTTCATCCAAATGGCGATGAATGTCGAACAGCTCAAATAGTAGGTACTCGTTAGGTACGATGGTCAGTCCGCCTAATTTTGCTATTAATTCGTCGAGCCCAATAATCTGTGGCAATAAGAAAGGCTGGCCTTCCATTGTGGCGAATTGTCTGCGCAGAAAGAGACCCGAACGGCGATTGTTGAATATCACCGTCACCTGGTTCAAGTCGTCGGGATGCTCGTTGCGCAGCCGTTGTGCCACTTTGGCTAAGAATGTTTCCATTAGTTGTGAGGGTGTTATGAGTTGAAATTCCAGTTTTGGGCGCGTTGCAGAGTCTCAGGTTTGCCTACGTCGAGCCATTCGGCTGGTGAATGCTCAAAATAGCTGATTCTATGATCTCTGGCTATTTCTAAATAGGCAGGGATGATGGAGTAGGGGTGGTTGGCTTCGGGGAGAAGTGTGAGCAGTTCGGGCTGGATGACAGCCATGCCGCTGAATGCAAGTTGTTTGTAATTGGTTGTTGGCTGTTGTACCCACTTGGTTTCGCCCGTGGTACGGTTCAGCCAGCCCGACAGTTGGTTCTCTGTGTCGAATAATAGCAACCTTGATGTGTTTCGCTGGCTTACAGCAAGCGTTGCCAAATTCATGGAATCAGTATGTTGCTTGATAAGGTCAGAGAAATTGATGCGCGACAGGATGTCCACATTATGGACGAGGATAGGCTCATCTGGAAGAAATAGGGGCTCGGCTTTCTTCAGTCCTCCGCCCGTGTCAAGCAAGAGGTCGCGCTCGTCGGAGATAAGGATGTCAGCATCCCAGTGACGGCTTTGAAGATACGTTCGTAGCAGGTCGCCAAAGTGGTGGATGTTAACGACAATCCTTGTTGCCCCTTGGCGTACCAAGTTGTCGATGGCGATTTTTATGAGTGGATTACCCTGCACCTCCACCAATGCTTTGGGCATTGTGGTGGTGAGTGGGTATAGGCGTGTGCCAAGGCCGGCAGCGAGGACGAATGCTTGCATAATGGGTGTCGTTATTGGTTTGCAAAATTACCCTTTTTTTTTCACCCGATGAAAAAAAAGTACCTTATTTGTCATGTTGTGACATTATAAAGTGTGCTAACATAATGAGTATTAATCTATAATAGGCATTATGGTTGCCGTCATTCTCAGTTCGAATCTCCGACAATATGCTCTCACCTCTCCGTCTAACTATTTCCAATTTTTGGTTTCCCTACTTTTCTTATAGCTTTTGTACTTATCCTATCGTTATACCTTAGTTATACTTTAGTTATACCTTAGTTATTCTATTATATATAGTATAACTAAGGTATAACTAAAGTATAACTAAGGTATAACGATAGGATAAGTGAGGGAAGAAGGTTGTTTTTACTGACATTCGTTTTTGGGGGCGAGAAGGAAGTGTCTGGAAGGGGTTTGGAGGTGGCGCAAATTTATTTTTTTATTTATATTGTTGCTAGAATAAAAATTTTGTGTATCTTTGCAAATCATGCTGAAGGATTCGCTTTGGCGAAAAGTGTCTTTAGCAGTGTGAATTGTAATAAAATAATAAAATTTTTTATGATAATGAAGATAAATAAATTGTTATTTGCGGCAGCCGTTGGGATGCTTTTGCTGACCTCTTGCCGCCACACGGAGGAGATTGCCTACATCAGCGATGCGCAGCGCGACTCGGCCTTTGCTCTGAAAGGACAGTTCTCAAGCGGCATCCAGGCCAACGACCTGCTTGGTATTTATGTGGAAAGCCAGACACCTGAGGCGACTATCCAGTTTAATCAGGAAACTAACAAGATTGCCGTCAACAACGGTGTGGTGATGAACCCGGGTAGCAATGTGGTGTCGGGCTATTTGGTTAACCATGACGGCGACATTGTTTTCCCCGTTCTTGGAAAGATTCATGTGTTGGGCCTTACGCACAGCGAGTTGGCATCGCTGATTGAGAAGAAGTTGGTCAGCGACGGACATATCACTGACCCTGTGGTGACGGTGAAGCTGATGAACTTCAAGGTGTGCGTGCTGGGCGACGTGGTGCGTCCGGGACAGCTGGTGGTGTCGGGCGAGCGTCTCACTATTTTCGAGGCTTTGAGCATGGTGGGCGACCTGACTATTTACGGCCAGCGGCATAATGTCACCGTGATTCGCGAGGAGAACGGCCTGCGCACTATCGGTGAGGTCGACCTGTCGTCGAAGTCGGTATTTGACTCGCCGTATTACTACCTGCATCAGAATGATGTGGTGTATGTTGAGCCTAACATGAGGAAGAAGAAGAACGCCGAACGCGACCCGATGATTATGACCTACATTTCGAGTGGGGTGTCTATCGTGTCGGTGTTGTCGTCGATGTTCTACTACTACATTCTGTCGAAGTACTACATGAATCGTAATTAATCAGCTAATATATTAATCTCATGGAAAATCAGCAGCAATTAAGAAACGTTCAGGTGCCTCAGGGAGGTACGCAGAACGGTGTCCAGCAGGAAAACGAGAATACTATATCGTTGCGCGACATAGTGTTTCTTGTAATCAATAACTGGTATTGGTTTGCACTGTCGCTGTTTGTCTGTTTGGTGATTGCGGGTGTGGTGTACAAGACCAAGCCCAAGGTGTATGAATATACCGGCACAATCTTGGTGCGCGATGAAATCAACGGTAAGGGGCAGCAGCGCAATATTGACCAAATCTTTAGCAACATGGACGTGGGAATGCACTCGTTGGAGAATGAGGTGTATATGCTCAAGTCGTCGTTGTTGGCAAAGAAGGTGGTCACTGCATTGGATTTGAACAAGACTTGTGAGCGAAATAGTTTTTTCACCAAGATATCTTATTTCAGAGAGCGGCCGTTGGAGTTGAAGGTCTATACGCGTAGCGCAGAGGCATCTGAGGTGTCGATTTTTGTGGAAGTTACTCCTGTGGATATGAGCCGCTATGAGTATTTGGTGAAATCGCTCAACAGATACAATATCAACAAGAAGGGCGTGGCATATTATACCGAGCCCGTGGTGGTGACGGAGGATGTGTCGTTCACGATTGACAAGACGCAATTCTTCTCGAATCGTAATTTCAAGGTTACGTATCAGATGGCTGAGGTTCCTGTGACAACTAAGGCAGTGCAGGTTTCGAAGCGTTTGGCAGTGAACAGAGTGGATAAGAATGCCGCTGTGTTGTCGCTGAAATATAGCGACAATAACGAGGCCCGTGCACGTGAGGTGGTGACTGCGATGGTGGATGCGTATAATGATGACGCCGCAGAGGACAACAGGGCTGTGGCCGAGAAGACGGAGCAGTTTGTATCGGAACGTATTGCCCTCATATCTGGTGAGTTGGAGGATGTGGACGCTCAGGTGGCACAGTTGAAGAAGGATGCCCGTATCCCCGATATTCAGACGGCTTCGGGTACGATGTTGCAGACAGGTATCCGCTACTCGGAAGAGGTGAACAGCTTGGAGGCAGAGTTGCAGATGATTAAGGCTGTGAGGTCGTATCTGGTGGATCCGAACAACAAGGAGGAACTACTGCCTGCCAATGTGGGTGTGTCGAATCCTGGCGTGCAGTCGATGATTAATCAGTACAACAGCCAGATGCTACAGTATCGCAAGCTGCTGAATACGGCTGGTCCGAATAACCCAGGGGTGCGTACCTTGGTGCAGCAGATGGAAGGCAACCGTGCCAGTATCCTTGCGTCGATTGACAACCTTATCAGTTCGACCAACGTCCGCCTGCAGACGGCCCGGTCTCAGGAGGCCCGTGCGCAAGGCCAGATTTATAACTTGCCCACTCAGAACAAGGCTGTTACTGAGGTGTCGCGTCAGCAGAAGATTAAGGAGGAACTGTTCCTCTATCTGTTGAGCAAGCGCGAGGAGAATGCCATGAACTTGGCTGTGACGATTGTGCCTGCCAAGATTGTGGAGCCTGCGGCGCGTACCAACATGGGACCGCACCTGTCGATGTACATTTTGGTGGGTCTGCTTCTTGGTGCGGCACTGCCTGCGCTGGTGATGTTCCTTATCAACTTCTTTAATGTGAAGTTGCGCTCGAAGTCGGATATTGAGAGAGCAATGACCATACCCATATTGGGCGAGATACCGCAGAAGCCTGAAGGCCGTGCAAATGATGAGATTATCGTGACGGCTAACGGTACGGATGTGGTGACGGAGGCGTTCCGAATATTGCATTCGAATATTCCATTCTTCTTGAAGGAGAATGAGAGGGTTATTCAGACGGTGTCGACGGTGCCTGGCGAGGGTAAGTCGTTTGTGGCGTTGAACTTGGCGTTGTCGTTGGCATATTTGGGTAAGAAGACTATCTTAGTGGATTGCGACTTGCGTAAGCGTAGTCTGTCTAAGACCATCGACCGCCATAACCGTATGGGTCTCATTAGTTACATGTTGGGCAAAGAGGAAGACTTTAAGAACATCATTATGCATAGCGAGACCTCGCCGTTCCTTGACTATATAGTGTGTGAGAAGACACCGCCTAACGCTACCCAGCTGTTGCTCACCAACAAGATGGATGCGTTGGTGGAATATCTGCGTGAGAATTATGACTATGTCATCCTTGACTCTACGCCTGCTCAGATTGTTGCAGACTCGGCTATCATTAACCATAATGCTGATCTGACCACTTACATCATGCGTGTGGGCTACTTGAATAAGAGTTCGTTCCCGTTCATTCAGGAGCTGTCAGACAAGGGCAAGTTCAAGAACATGGCGATTATCATGACCGACGTACCTGTTATCAAGCGTCGTTATGGTGGTTATGGCTACGGCTATGGTTATGGCTACGGCTATGGCTACGGCTATGGCTATGGTTACGGCTATGGTTACGGCTACGGTTACGGTTATGGCTATGGTTCGGGTGACGATAGCGAATCGGAAGGGAAGAAGAAAAAGTCCAAAGATTAATATTAATGAATATATTATGAAAGGTATTGTTCTTGCAGGCGGGTCTGGTACCCGCCTGTACCCTATAACTAAGGGGGTTAGTAAACAACTCCTGCCCATCTATGACAAGCCGATGGTGTACTATCCAATTTCGACGCTTATGTTGGCAGGTATTCGTGACATTTTGATTATTTCTACCCCTTTTGACCTTCCGAGTTTCAAACGGTTGTTAGGCGATGGTTCGGACTTTGGTGTTCGCTTTTCTTATGCAGAACAGCCTTCGCCCGACGGTCTTGCGCAGGCGTTTATTATCGGAGAGGAATTCATTGGTGATGATTCCTGTTGTCTGGTGCTTGGTGACAATATTTTCCAAGGCAATGGATTAGGGAAGATGTTGCGCGATGCCGTGACATCTGCTGAGCAGGACCAGAAAGCAACAGTTTTTGGCTATTGGGTGGCTGATCCAGAACGTTATGGTGTAGCGGAGTTTGATCAGGCGGGCAATGTCCTCTCAATAGAAGAAAAGCCACAAAACCCCAAGTCGAACTATGCTGTGGTGGGACTCTATTTCTACCCCAACAAAGTGGTTAAGGTTGCCAAGAGTATTAAGCCTTCGGCACGTGGAGAACTTGAAATCACATCGGTGAATCAGCAGTTCCTGCAAGATGGAGAGTTGAAAGTACAACTACTAGGGCGCGGTTTCGCATGGTTGGACACTGGCACGCATGATTCGCTGGCAGAGGCATCTACATTTATTGAGGTTATCGAGAAACGTCAAGGACTCAAAGTGGCGTGCTTGGAAAGTATTGCATACGAGAAAGGCTGGATAACAGCCGAAGAGCTTCAGCGCATTGCGCAACCTATGGCGAAAAACCCGTATGGGCAGTATTTGCTTAATCTGATAAAAGAACAATAATAGTCTAGTCTGAAGAAAGGTCGCTATGGAAGTCATCAAGACGGATATTGAAGACGTACTCATTATCGAACCCCGTGTTTTTGGAGATGCGAGGGGTTATTTCTTTGAAAGTTTCAATGCTCGTGAATTTGCCGAGAAAACGGGTATTCAGGTATCCTTTGTACAGGATAACGAGTCCATGTCGCACTACGGTGTGCTGCGCGGACTGCATTATCAGCAGCCGCCCTATGCCCAGAGCAAGTTGGTACGTGTGGTGAAAGGCTGCGTGCTTGACGTGGCTGTCGACATCCGCAAAGGTTCGCCGACGTATGGACAGTATGTTGCCGTGGAACTCTCAGCTGACAATTATCGTCAATTCTACATGCCAAAAGGTATTGCTCATGGTTTTTCAGTTCTTAGCGACGAAGTGATTTTCCAATACAAATGCGATGATTTTTACGCACCGCAGAGTGAGGGAGCCATCGCTTGGAATGATCCTGATTTGAACATTGATTGGCATATCCCTACTGATAAAATACTCCTTTCGGAGAAAGATTGCCATCATCCCTATCTACGCGACATTGTGTCACCATTCAACTATAAATAACAGTTACTATCATGACTATCCTCGTTACAGGTTCTAATGGCCAACTTGGGACGCACATACGGATTCGTAGTGCTCGTTCGCGGCATCAGTATCTATTCACCGATGTTGAGAATCTTGACATTACCGATTATGAGGCAGTTCGTCAATATGTTGACTACAATCATATCGAGGTTATAGTCAACTGTGCTGCCTACACCAATGTTGACCGTGCCGAAAGTGATGAGGAGGCAGCCGATAAGGTGAATAATGTTGCCGTAGGCCATCTGGCAAAGGCAATGGCGATGGTTGGTGGCTTGTTGGTGCATGTCTCGACGGACTATGTGTTTGGGGGTAACTTCAACAATACGCCATGTGGGGAAGATGAAGCACCCAATCCTACGGGTGTTTATGGTCGAACAAAGTTGCTCGGTGAACAGGCTATCGTAGCTAGTGGTTGTCGCCACCTGCTGTTTCGTACTAGCTGGCTCTATAGCGAATATGGGAAGAACTTCTGCAAGACGATGCTTGCCCTGACAGCCGCTAAGCCTAGTCTTACCGTGGTGTTTGACCAAGTGGGGACACCCACCTATGCGGGCGACTTGGCAGAAGCCATTGTCACCATTCTTGAGAATGATATGACAGTCGGTAATGAGGGACTTTACCATTACAGCAACGAAGGAGTATGCAGTTGGTACGACTTTGCCAAGGAGATTGCGCGCCTGTCGGGACATTCCGATTGCGACATCCAGCCGTGTCATAGCAATGAATATCCCAGCCCTGTGGTGCGTCCGAGCTATTCTGTTCTCGACAAGACTAAATTCAAGCAGGCCTTCGGTCTTAGAGTTCCATACTGGACAGACAGTCTCGCGGTCTGCATACAAAATATTAAACAACGAGAGAAATGAGTCCGTATATACACGAAAGCAGTTTCGTCGACGACGATGTCGTCATAGGAGAAGATACCAAGATATGGCACTTCTGCCATATTCAGAAGGGTGCCCGTATAGGGGAGCACTGCTCCTTTGGACAGAACGTGAATGTGGGCAACAATGTGCATATTGGCAACGGTGTCCGTATCCAGAATAATGTGTCGGTGTATGAGGGTGTGGAGATAGAGGATAATGTGTTCTGCGGTCCCAGTTGTGTGTTTACCAATGTGACTACCCCGCGTGCCCACTTCCCTTGTCATGGCGTTTATGCTAAGACGTTGATAAAAGAGGGTGCCTCCCTCGGTGCCAACAGCACTGTAGTTTGTGGACATACTGTCGGGCGTTCGGCGTTGATAGCGGCGGGAGCCGTTGTCACGCACGATGTCCCCGACTATGCCCTCATGGCAGGTGTCCCAGCCCGTCGTATAGGCTGGGTCTGTGAGTGTGGGAAACGGTTGGACGACAGCCTGCAATGCTCGTGTGGCCGTCACTACCGCCTCCAGTCTAACGATGTTTTGGTAAAAGAATAATGACCTATTAAATACTTTGGCAAGTGAAATACAAGATAATAATCATTCTCATGCTATTGATGGCGGGCATTATGGACTGCCATGCCAAGCGCGAACCCTCATGGATGAAGGAGATGCCGTTGCCTGCCAACAATACATACATCTATGTCCGCGAGTCGGGTGAAGGGAAAACGGTTGATGAGGCATTGAATCGTGCCCTAGTCAGGGTATTTCAAAACACCGCCAACCGTTTGGGAAAGAACTTCAACGAGACAGAAGTCTACGAATCGCTCCGTAAGGGTACAAACTATGTACTTGTCTCTCAGCAATGCGGCATTCCCATCAACAAAGTGGATCAATACGTGGTCAATCTAAAGAATGGCTCTTATTGGGTCTGTGTGCTTTGCCAGGTTGCTTCCATGCGCGACGTGGTACCAGTATGGGACAAAGGTGAACGCGCCCGTAATGTGACGGACGGTGCCTCGTTAGCCAAGTCGATAATTCCCGGCCTTGGTCAGATGGGAAAGGGTTATACTGGCGAAGGCATCGCTACGCTGTTGGGTGAGGTGGCATTGGTGGGTGGCGGTGTGGGCTGCTATGTGGCAGCGCAGAATCAGTTGGATATCATTAATAATCCGAACTCGTCAAGCGAAGCGTTCATTGCCGCTCGCGACAAGTATAACTCACTCCGAACGACTTCCTATGCGATATGGGGAGTAGCGGGTGCCCTCTATGTTTTCAACTTCATCCGTGCCTACACCTTGGAGCCCAAGCCCGAATTGGCTTTCGCCTGGTCGCCATCGCTCCTCTGCACGCCCAATACTGTTGTACCTGCCGTCGGTCTCACCTATAGATTTTGAATATGTATCGTAAGTATATCTGTATTGTATTCTGCTGTGTAAGCATTTTTTTCGCCTCCTGTATCAATGGTTTGGAGAAAGAAGGCGTTTATGAGTCTACGCGCTGTCATGGCGTTGTCCTCGACAATCGCACCTATCAACCCATACAGGGTCTCCGTGTGATGGTCACTGACGGGTGGAATGTCGGCAATACGGTGTACACGGCTGCCGATGGCTCGTTCGAAATAGTCGTCACACTCAACCAACTTTCCAAAGGCTATTTTGTCCGTTTTGAGGCAGATTCGCTCTACCGTAGATACAATTATAGTCTCACCGATGTTCAATTGGGGTCACGGGAGTATGATATGGGTACTGTCTATCTAGTAGGTCCCGATATTCCTGTCGTACTAACAGGTGGTGTCATGGATATTACTGCAACATCGGCCCATTGCTTTGGATCAATTGATAATGAAGGTAACTCAATAATTGTGGAGCAGGGCTTTGTGTATAGTACGATGCAGTTCCCTACTATCGACAACGATAAAGTGACTGATCCCACCGGACAGCGTGAGTTCGACTGCACCTTGTCGCTCCAGCCCCACACCGTGTATTACATCCGTGCCTATGCCGTAAACTCCATCGGAGTAGGCTATGGCGACCAAAAAACCATTACCACCCTCGACGGTCTGCCTGTGGTCATTACGAACGATGCTACCAATATCACCACCACCACAGCCACATGTGGTGGTAATGTTCTCTCTGATGCAGGATTCGACATTTTGGCACGTGGCATCTGTTGGAGCACGGCTTCAGAGCCGACCATCAATAATGCCCATACGAGCAACGGTATCGGTATAGGCTCCTTTGTCGCGCAGATGACCAATCTGGAACCGAATTCGACCTACCATGTTCGTGCCTATGCCCAAAATTCTTCGGGCATAGCCTATGGTCCCGTGGTTACATTCTCCACGCAGTCAGGATTGCCCACAGTCACTACTGCCACGGTCTCCAACGTCACCTCCACAAGTGCTGTGGCGGGTGGCAGTGTTTCGTCTGACGGTGGCTATCCGGTGCTTCGCAGGGGTGTCTGTTTTGGCACCTCGCCTCATCCCACGGTGACAGGCCTTCATACGACCGATGGTGCTGGCACGGGTTCTTTTGTCAGCCAGCTGACCAACCTTACCCCTGGCTCCACTTATTATTATCGGGCTTACGCCACAAACGGCGTGGGCACAGTGTATGGCGAACAGCAGGTATTTGTGGCGTGGTAATTAATAGGAGGAATCATCAATGACTATGAAGAGAACGATAATAAGATTATTCTTTTTAGTATTATTCGCAGGCACGTCCCTTACTAGTGTTCTCGCATTCGACTTCTCATCGGTGTGCAGCACGGGACAGACCTTATATTATAGCTACTTGTCAGATAGTACCGTGTCGGTTGTCTATCCCAACCTCGTCGGCAACAATTACTATAGTGGCCACACTGCTCCCTCGGGCAACGTGCAGGTTCCTGCTACAGTTGTGCGTAGCGGTATCACATATTCTGTGGTGGCAATAGGAAACAACGCTTTCAGTGGCTGTACCGCCTTGACAGGTTTGACATTGCCTACTTCTGTGACATCTATCGGTAGCAGTGCCTGTTCTCAATGCACAGGACTACTCTCGGTCGCTATCCCCAATTCCGTGACAACTATTGGCGACAACGCCTTCATGGGCTGCAGCAGCTTGACCTCAATAGCCCTTCCCGATGCCGTGACCATGATTGGTGTGGGTACCTTCCAAGGCTGTAGTTCTCTTGCGTCGGTCACTTTTGGACCCTCGGTTACAACCATCGGCAATGTGGCCTTCGAAGGCTGTAGCAGCCTTACTGCCTTATATATCCCCAATGCTGTGACCATGCTGGGCAACTGGGCGTTTTGCAACTGCACCAGCCTCGACAGCCTCTACATAGGCAATTCGGTCGCCTACCTCTTCCAAAACACCTTCTCCGGCTGCAATAGTGTGCATTATCTTCATTATAACGCCCGTAATGCCAGTTGCAGCTACTATTCGGCTGGAACTTACCATTCCTCACTGCCCGTCTCCGCGCTCACTCAGTTAGTCATTGGCGACAGCGTGCAGTCCGTGCCGCAGTATGCCTTTGCCGATGCCCTATTGTTAGATTCTGTATATATCGGAAGTGCTGTTACCTCTATCGATGCCAATGCCTTCAGCGGTACTGCCAACGTGCATCACCTCTACTATAATACCAACCATTTCACTACTGCTACCTTCCCAACCTCGGCATTCGCTTCTTTCAACACCCTCACAAAGTTGTACGTGGGCAGCAGTGTGCTACATATTCCCAGTGCAGCCTTTGCCAGTAAGACCAGCCTCCAGCAGGTGCTGTTCAATACAATAGCCCTCGCTACCATTGGCGACTCTGCTTTCTATGGCTGTACCTCGCTGCGGGGTCCCTTGCAGCTGCCTGCCACGTTGACGGCCATCGGTGCTTCCGCATTCCAAGGATGTTCTAACATTGGCAACACACTCCAATTGCCCACTTCGCTGCAGTCTGTCGGTACGTCGGCTTTTGCAGGTTGTGTCAAAATCGGTGGTGCTTTGACCATCCCTGCCAGTGTCCAGTCTTTAGGCAGTGGTGTTTTCTCCAATTGCGACAGCCTTCTGTCGCTGACCGTTGCCAATCCCACACTTTCCATTCCCGCCGAGGCTTTCAGTGGCTGCGACCGCCTAGTCCAGGTCTCCCTTGGCAGTTCCACGCCTACCGTTGGCAATGCTGCTTTCCGCGACTGCGACCGCCTTTTCGATATTTCATTAGGCAATACACTTTCTACTATTGGCAGTAATGCCTTCAGCGGCTGCATCCGTCTTGCTTCTCCAACCTTCCCAGCCTCTCTCACGACCATCGGCGACAGTGCGTTCTACGGCTGTCTCCAGATAGGTGGCAGCCTTACTTTCCCTGCTGCCCTCACCAGCATTGGCGACTATGCCTATGCAGGCGTTTCGCCCATCACACGCATCGAAATGCGCAGTACTAATCCCCCCACTATCTATGCCCACACCTTTGCCTCGGCAACTGCCGCCACTCCTGTTTATGTCCCCTGTGGTGCCATGCTCAACTACATGGTTGCCGACTATTGGGAGGATTTCCTCAACTTCGTGGAGTCTGCTCCCTTCAGGCTCACACTCTCGGTGAACGACACCGTCATGGGTTCCGCCACGGTTCTCCAACAGCCCACCTGTAGCAGCTATCAGGCAACCATTCAGGCTGTGGCCGACAGCGGTTTCCATTTCATTCGTTGGAACGATGGTATCACCGCCAACCCCCGCCAACTCCTTCTTTCATCCGACACCAGCCTCACCGCCATCTTTGTTTCCGACAATTCCTATATCTCTGTCGCCAGCAACAACCCCGCCTGGGGTTCAGTTTCGGGTGCCGGCATTTATAGCTACAATACCACGGCAATACTTACTGCCACCCCCAACACCGACTACCATTTCCAGCGTTGGAGCGACGGCATCACCCTCAATCCGCGTTCCGTCGTCGTCACGCAGGACTCCCTCTTCGTGGCCATCTTCCTCTCCAACACTTCCACCCTCTCGCTCTTTAACAACAACCCGACAATGGGCACCGTTAGCGGTGCTGGCACCTATTCCTACCAAGACCAGGTTGTCATCACCGCCACGCCCAACTACGGCTACCATTTTACCCAGTGGAACGACGGAATCACCGTCAATCCCCGCACCGTCACCATCTCGCAGGACACTGCCTTCACCGCCCACTTTGCCGCCAACATCTATACCGTCACGCTCGGCGGCACCCCCACGATGGGTTCTGTCCTCGGTGGCGGCACCTACAACTACCTCGACACCGCCACCCTCACAGCCACTCCCGCCTATGGCCACTACTTCACCCAGTGGAGCGACGGCAGTACTGCCAATCCCCGCACCTTAGTTGTCACCTCCGACACGTCGCTCACCGCACAATTCCTCCCCATGACCTATCTGCTCACAGTTGTGGCGAACGATACCAATTTAGGCACAGTCTTTGGTGGCGGCACCTATAACTACAACACCACTGCCACCCTCTCTGCCATGCCCGCCACCGGCTGCCACTTCATCCAGTGGAACGATGGCAACACCGCCAATCCCCGCACCGTTACTGTCACTGGCGATGTCACCTACACCGCCCAGTTTGCTGTCAACATCTATACCATCATGGTCAGCAGTGCCAATCCCGCTCTCGGTACCGTCAGCGGTGGCGGCTCATACGGCCACAACAGCACCGTCACCCTCACTGCAACTCCGGCGGAGGGCTGCCACTTCGTTCAGTGGAACGATGGCAACACATCCAACCCGCGCACCATCGTCGCCACTCAGAATGCCTCCTACATAGCTCAGTTTGCCGTCAACACCTACAACGTTTCTGCCACTTCCGCCAACCCCGCTTTGGGTAGCGTCTCTGGTGCTGGCACCTATTCCCACAACAGCACCGCCACCCTCACCGCCACGCCCAACTACGGCTATCATTTTGTTCAGTGGAACGATGCCAACACCGACAATCCCCGTATTGTCAACGTCACGCACGACCTCTCCTTCACCGCCTATTTCGATACCAACCAATACACCGTCACCGCCCTCAGCTCCAACACTGCCAGCGGCAGCGTCTCAGGTAGTGGCACCTACAATTACCTCTCTCAGGCAGTCATTACCGCTACCCCCACGCCGCACCACCACTTTGTTCAGTGGAGCGATAGCCTCACCAACAACCCCCGTACCATAACCGTACTATGTGACACCCAGTTGGTGGCTGACTTCCAAGTCGACTCCCACACCGTCACCGTCGCCTCCGCCAATCCTGCCATGGGTCACACCTCCGGCAGCGGTATCGTGGCATACGGCGACATCATCTTCATCACCGCCACCGCCAACTACGGCTACCGCTTCACCCAGTGGAGCGACGGCATCACGCAGAACCCCCGCCGCGTGGTGGTATCGTCCGACACCGCCTTCACCGCCCAGTTCTTTGCCAATACCTATACCGCCACCGTCACCAGCAACGACACCACACTTGGTGTCGTCTCGGGTGGTGGCACCTATCCCTACCTCACCTCGCTCACCCTCACAGCCATACCTTTCGGCCCCTGCCGTTTCGTCAGCTGGAGCGACGGCAACACCGACAATCCGCGTACCCTCCTCCTCACCCACGACACCACCCTGCAGGCACAGTTCGTCGTCAACACCTGCCACCTTGAATGCCAGTCTTCCGACTCCACTATGGGTATCGTCAGCGGCTCGGGTACATATAACTATATGACGCAGGTGCCTGTCCTGGCCACTGCCTTTGCCAACCATCATTTCGTGCAGTGGAGCGACGGCGTCACCACCAACCCCCGTCTAGTTACCCTCACCAGCGACACCACCCTCGTCGCCTACTTCCAGTCCGAACCCACCTACACCCTCACCGTCACCTCCAACAACACCCAGCAGGGCACCGTCACAGGTTCGGGGCAGTACCACTATGGCGAGGAGGTGCAACTCACAGCCTCGCCCAAGCAGCATTGCCGCTTTATCCACTGGAGCGATGGCAGCACCGCCAATCCGCGCGCCGTACATGTCATCGCCGATGCCGCTTATCAGGCTATTTTTGGCCCCGAAACCTTCACCATCACCCTCTCGTCCAATAATCCCGGCCAAGGTGCCGTCTACGGTGCTGGCGAGTACGCCTACGGCGAAGAGGCGGTCATCACTGCCGTTCCCTTCCCAGGAGCGCACTTCCGTTCATGGAGCGACGGCGTTATTGATAATCCCCGCACCATCGCCGTCACGCGCAACTATATCCTACAGGCACTTTTCGGTGACGACTTGGGCATAGATGATGCCGACGCTGGCGAAACCACCTTCATGGTCACATCCGAGGGCCGTAACATCCACATTATAGGTGCTGACAACAAGTCCGTCACCCTCTTCGACCTCTACGGCCGACGCGTCATCACGCTGTCCCCGGCCGCAGACGAGCGCGTCGTGTCCGTTCCCTCCGCGGGAGTATACCTCGTCCGTCCCGACGGCTGCGCGGCCAAGAAAATCGTAGTCCTCTAGCAATTCCATTACAGACTTGACCTTGAAGAGGCGTCATCGCGACAACTTCTAGAGAAATAACCTATACCAACCCCAAGAACAATCAATCTGCAGCCCAAGAACCGCCGGAACCCCTCCGGTGGCTCTTGGCGTTTATCCCTTCCCTGCTCGATTCCCGCTCCTTCCACGCCCCCTTTCCCACCCGTCCCCACCCCCTTTCGCTCCAGCCTCCACACATTCCTGCCTCCGCCACCCCCTCCTCAGTGCTGCCCCCAGCCCTCGCCTTCCTCCCTCGTTTCTTTTACACTTATCCTATCCTTATTCTATATTTATACCTTAGTTATACCTTAGTTATTCTATATATAATAGTATAACTAAGGTATAACTAAAGTATAACTAAGGTATAACTATCGGATATATAAAGACCCTACAAGGCGTTGGTAACGCACTATCTTTACTTTTTTGAAGAAAGTTCCAATCTTTGAGAAAAAGTTCGTATCTTTGCATCGTGACATAGTTGGTTGCTTTTTGATTTTACATTGCAAAAATACTTGAAAAGAATCATTTGCGCAAGTTGGTCATGTCTCTTTTTTGAAGAAAATAACTTATCAAACTTTTATTACGAATTAGAACACTCAGACCATACGCACCCAAATCTATTGTTTCGGATAGATACAAATTTCGTAGGAACCTATGTTTATCGTTATCTTCCCAGATGCTTACAATAATGAAAAGACTCATTCCTATATTATTTCTTATCGGTTTACTTGCATCTTGTAGTTGTGGAGAGAGGGTTATCACAACAACAAGAAGAGAACCGACATTTGTATTAGACATTAACTGGCCTCAGAACAACCATCTTATTACTAGTGCCATTAATGGGAGACGTTGTGGCAAGCAGCCTCAGAAAGGGGAGCGATGCTATTGTTGGCATAACAAAAATACTCAGTGTTACGAGTTGTTTTGCATCAATGGGGCTGATTCTATGAGTTTGAAGATTCCCGAATACTATTTTTATAGCAATTTGGACACTTTGAAAATTGTGGTCGTTGATTGTAAGGATTCGAACCATCTGTATGTGTATAAAGAAGCAGGTTGGGTTTTTCACAATAAGGCTTTAATGGGTCAAGGGCCATATAATGAGGACTGCCATTTGGAAACGACAAGGCCTATTTCTGTTTTTGTGTATTTTGTTGTTAATTTCGACATTCCAAATAGAAACAAGAAATATAGTTCCCCTAAAGAGTATTTGCTTGATAAGGAAATGTATCTGACTCGATAATGATAAAACGCAGCATGCAAGACACTCCTGTTTTTACTGGCAAAGAGTGGGGAGGGGAGAAGCCAGCCGTCAGTTTATTGAAATGTTCGCGTAGTATGGTAATGGGAGGCTAGGCCTAAATTCTAATCGGTCAAGTCTGTGCCTTGTAAGGCGTTTGCGATGGACTGTAGTGCGTTGCTTTTTTGAAAAAAGTTCCAATCTCTGAGAAAAAATTCGTATCTTTGCATCGTGACATAGTTGGCTGTTTTTTGATTTTGCATCGCAAAGATGTTAAATAATAGTCATTTGCGCAGATTAGTCATGTCACTTTTTTGAAGAAAGTAACTTGTCAAACTTTAGAAAATAAGATATTATGTTTAATGATTTTCTTCGCTACCTATACCGAGTGTATCGGTACTATTTCAAGCATAAGAAAAGTGAAATAAAGAACTTCTGTGAAGTTCATTTTGGTGATAAAAAAGACGGGCAAAAAGAATGGATAGAGAAAGATATGAAACACTGGTATCTGGTGAAGAATATCTCTCCTACCCAATATTGGGAGCAGAGTTTTGATATGATTACAAAGTCGGCCAAAAGAGGCATGCTGCCTAAGAGTGAGCTTTATCGATTTGATGAAAAGTACAATCCGAAGGAGGACATTCATATGGTTGGTAATAAATATGAGTGTTATGAACGGTTCAAAGAATATTATGGACGTGAATGTATATTGGTTAATAATCCTGCTGCTATTGGGAATGATTTCGAAGATTATTGTGCAAGAATAAAGAAGTTTATCATAAAACCATTATTCAAAGATAGTGGTGTTGGGGTTGAAGTCTTTAGCCATGGGGAAAGTGAGGTTCCTGACTACCCGTTTATTGCGGAGGAAATAATAAAACAAAGTGATGCTTTGGCAAAATTCCATCCACAGTCTGTCAATACATTGCGGCTTAACACCATCAGATGTAAAGATGAAGTTGTTGTGTGGCAGTGTATATTGCGTTATGGACGAGGTGGCAATGTGGTTGACAATGCTCATTTTGGAGGGTGTTTTTCGGTGATTGATGACAATGGGTATGCTGTTGCTGCTGGAGATGTGGAAAGACACACATTTACGGTTCATCCAGATACGGGTGTGCCGCTTACGGGATTCAAAGTGCCAGACTGGGAAAAAGCCTGCAAATTGGTTCGTCATCTGGCAACAAAGGTTGGAGGGTTGCGCTACATTGGTTGGGACCTGGCACATACGGATAATGGCTGGATACTTGTAGAGGCTAACACATCGCCGGGTATTCTTTCCCCAATGGTAACAGGAAAGGGTGTTGCCAAAGAATTTTATGACATAAAACGCAGAATGTAATATTATGCTTTACGGAACTTTAGTTAATGGCGTGCAAGTCCCATTAGTCGGTCTTGGGACTTATAAGATTTCCAACGAAGAGATGCCGTCTGTTCTTCAGAAAGCGTTTGATTGTGGTTATCGAAAAATTGATACGGCACGCTATTACAAGAATGAGGAAGTAATAGGGAGAGCTATCTCTGAGATAGGAATACCTCGTAATGAACTTTTCATTACGACAAAGATGGATGTTGAGTATTTGTATAAAAGTATTAGTTTTTTTGGTCGTAGAAAAAAATTGCCAATTAGAAGGCAGAGCCTACGGAGTGCGCTTTTTCAACAATTAGAGCGGCTGCGTACAGATTATGTGGATATGTATATGCTACATGCTGCGATTCCAAGATATTATAAGTACTGGGGAGAATCGGTAAAGAAATTGTACAAAGAAGGATATGTCAAAAGCATTGGTGTTTGCTCCTTCTCAATACGCGATTTTGAGCTATATGATGCAGAGCTGCACGACCTTCCAATGATTAATCAAATTGAAGTAAGTCCATATAATACTAATAAAGAGATTATTTCATATTGTAAGGGGAAAAATGTTCAGGTGGAAGCTTTTGCAACTTTTGGAACAACTAAAAAGAATCCTGTTGCAGCAGCGGATTTGTTAGAAAACGAAATAATCAACAATATATCAAAAAGACATGGGAAAACGCCGTCTCAGGTGATTTTGAGATGGGTGTTGGAGCAAGGTATTTCGGTTATTCCTAAGGCAAAAAGTGAGAAACATCTATTTGAAAATATTAATGTATTTGATTTTGAATTATCTGCTGATGAAATGCGGTTGATAGATACATTAAATGAAAATGTTAAACGAAGGTATTTTAGATAAATACTCTTCAGAATTCTTCCAATTGATATAGGGGAAACAACTTCTATATACATATTATGAAAGTTGGGTACGGTTGTTCTTCTAATCGGCGTAATGGAATGAAGGATGTGTCCTGAAGGGTTGGAGAGTCGGCATAATTGTGCTTAAGTATTCGTATATAATTTGTCTATAAGGCTATTGACTATATTTTCGGCTCGAAAATATGGTGGGCAGAGAGATGTTCCGAATAGCCTGTTTTTATCTAAAATATTGTATTATAGTATTTTGTACGAGTATTATGATTTTTCCGTGTCGCGACACCCCTATTTTTGCGAAAAAGGGGGTCGCGGGAGGGCGTTTTGCGGGCCTGTAGCGGGGGGTCATGAAAAAAAATTTGAAATTTTTACCGCTGTCGCATAGCGTGTTGCGGTCGTCATGGGGAAAAAAGTGAAAAAAAATTTTGGCGGTTTGAAAAATGGTCGTATCTTTGCACCCGCTTTCGAGAGAGGGAGGCGCCCTTCCGGGGGAGCCGCGAGAGAGTGGGGAGGCGAGAGAAGTTTGAAACAATGGGACCAGAGAGATAGCG
>JAEEGL012967019.1_pt1 | contig 20997 bp, 18 predicted proteins | sample 9134231 | NCBI WGS metagenome assembly JAEEGL01 (sample SAMN16246548, study PRJNA631951) | gut metagenome | biome: gut microbiome; feature: rumen; material: fiber-attached | host: Bos | place: Iran: Karaj | collected 2018-10 | reverse complement strand
TTTTATCATATCTGTCACCTCGCTATTTCATACTAACACCCTTGAAAATAAATATCCATATTTTTGTTTGCAACTCGTTTGAAAACACTACATGTTGTGCTATAATTTTTAAATAATATGCTAGGATTAGTGGGCAAACTTATCCTTACAAGTAAAAGAGGACAATGTTTTGAGAAAAAGAATCTATCGAATATCAGAGGATAAATTCGATGACTTAAAACCAAATATAGAGCTTGAAACTGAGCAAATAGAAGAAAACTGCTATGTGGGGGATGCATTCTCAGGTAGTTTTTATCTTAAAAGCACCAACGATGTTAAGATTCGCGGTGTAGTCTATTGCGACAACCCTTACGTTAAGATTTCAGAGCCTTGGTTTGACAAGGTTAATGTTCGTATTGATTACACTATTGATGACTGTAATTTTAAGGTGGGAGAGACTATAACAGGAGAGTTTGTAGTTGTTGCCGTTGGAATGGAGCAGGCTATTCCGTTTACTGTTACTTATGTAAAGCGCCCTTTGATTTCATCAGAAGGTGAAATAAAAGACCTTAAGGAATTTGCTCTACTTACTCAGAACCACTATAACGAAGCTATTTCTTTATTCTATTCTGACAAGTTTAATGACTTTATTGCAGATTTTGATAAGAGAACCAGGCTTTTATATAGGGGCTTTAAGGCAGCGCCTATTGCAGCTGTTAATGTAGATGAATTTTTAGTTGGTTGTGGCCTAAAGCCAAAGATGACCTTTGATATTGAGGAGCGTGAGGATAAATATTTCGAGGTTAAGGAGAATATCCGTGGCGAGATAGAGCTTATTCGCTCTACCTGGGGCTATATCGATGTTAAGGTATCCTGCGACGCTGATTTCGTTTCTGTAGAAAAGGAACATATTACATCGGACTTTTTCTTGGGCTCTATTTTTAACATGAGCTACTACATCCATAAGGAAAAAATGCATGCTGGCTTAAACTATGCCAAGATTTCTTTTGACTACAGAGATATCCATAAGGAAATCACTATCATAGCTTCCACCGAAAAAGAAGGGGCTGTTCTTGATACTGAAAGTCATGCTAGAAATATCAAAATCCTTAAGGCCTGCAGATTATACGAGGATTTTCGACTTAGAAGGATCACTACCAGCCAGTGGTGTACAAATACACTTGAGCTTCTAGAGGAGATTTCTGACGAGAACGATTCTGACAATTTTCTTCTTTTGATGAAGGCTTTGATTTACGTTACTAACAATCAAAAGCAGGAGGCTCTTTGGATTATTCAGGACTTAAAGCGCACCATCGAGGACAAGGGCAGCGCTGACTGGGCATTTTTGCTTTACATTTGTACCCTTATTGAAAGAGAAGAATCATACGTAGACCGCCTTACTGAAAATATTGAGTCTATTTATAGAGATCATCCAGATGATGTACACATTTTCTGGTTTTTAATGTTCCTTAGAAAGGAATACATTAAAAATCCTACTGCAAAGCTTAGAGATATTGCTAAATGGATTGAAGATGGCAAGGATTCACCACTTCTTTACATCGAAGCATATTATATTTACGTGCAGGACCCATATTTAATATCATCCTTTGATGAGCTTACAGTAAAGATTTTAAATTGGGCTAGAAAGAAAAATGCCATTTCTAAGGACATTGCCATTCAGATGGTACATATCCTTGAGACAGAGCGCACATTTAATCCTAAGGTCCTTCCTATTTTGGAGACCTGCTATGAAATCTATCCAGATTTAGAATTTTTGCTTGCTATTGTTTCCTACATTCTTAAGGCAAACTATATTGAGCCAAAGTTTTTAAAATGGTTCAAGCTGGCTATAGATGCAAATCTTCATGTGGCTGGCATATTTGAGGCATACATGGAAGCTATGCCAAACTTTTCAGTAGATAAGTTTCCACAGCTTCTTACAATGTTCTTTAAATATAATAATGACTTATCCTACGAGAAAAAGGCACTTTTATATGCCAATATTATCCTGCATAGGACTGATGACCCTGATACCTACAAGCATTACGAGTCATCCATTGAAACCTTTGCGTTAGAACAGCTTAAAAGAGGACGCCTAGATGACAACCTGGCAGTGTGCTATCAGAGACTCTTAGAACTTGGTGTATTTGATAATGAGGTTGCTAGACTAATGTCTGAGCTAGCATTTAAGAAAAAGATTGCTGTTATTAATCCTGAGGTTAAGAGAGTTTTCTTGTACCAGCAGGAGTTTAAAGCGCCTACCATTGCAAATGTCTTAGATCACAGGGCATATGTAAATGTAATCGGTACGGATGGAGTAATTTTCCTAGAAGATAACGACGGCTATCTATTTGTAGACGATGAGGCTTATTTAACTGAGGATATCTTAGATACCACAGGTTATTTAGATAATCTTAAGTCCCTTACTACAAAGAATTTGGCTTACGTCCTTAGGGATTTACAGACTGCTGCTTCCAAGGAAGAAGTAGATATAGATGTTGAATCTGTAAAGCTTCTTTTAGATTCAAAGCAGCTTTCAATAGAGTATTTAGGCAAGCTTTACCCTCAGATTATTAAGGTTCTTAGATTTAACGATGAAGAGGCTCTTCTAGAAAAATATTTCATGGAGGAAGCGGATCTTAAAAAGCTTGAAGCTAATGTTATAGCCGATGTCCTTGAGGTATTTATTTCTAGAAGTAAATACGAAGAAGCCTACTACATGATTAAAAACACAAACGCAACTATGCTTTCGCCAGAGGTGGCTGCAAAGCTGTGTAAGTTTATGATTAATCAGGCGCCAGATAAGACAGATGACTTCCTGATTTTGATGTCAGCACGTCTAGTTAAAAATGGAATTACCTACGGGGATTTAATTAGATATTTGCTTAAATTCTTCGTTGGTCCTACAGATATGATGCTTACCATTTACAACAATGCCTATGAAAAGGGAGAAGATGTTGTAGAGTTTGCAGAACGTATTTTAACTCAAGTTCTTTATAGAGATTTCCTTTGCAAGGACATTATGAATGTATTCGATTCATATGTGTCTAGAAGAAATAATAAAATGATTGTAGAGGCATTCCTTACATACGAGGCCCATGCATATTTAGCTAACTTAGAAGAGGTGCCACCTATTATTTTTTCTTATATCTACAACAGATATAAAAAGGGACTTCCTGTTAACGAAAGCATGAGAATAGCCTTACTGAAGTTCTTGTGCACAGAAAAAGAATTAGACGAAGAAGACCTGAATATGCTAGATATACTTCTTGCAGATGCAATTCTTCGTAATCAATACTTTGGATTTTTTGCTAATTGCAATGAAAAGCTTAAAATCAAATATCATTTATATGATAAACATTTTATCGAGATTACCTGCGATAAGAGAAAATCCGTGGTTATTACATATTCAATCAACGGCAATACTCCTGTTGAGGAGGACATGATTGAAATGTACGATGGCCTTTATGTTAAACAGTTTATCCTGTTCTATGGCGATGAGCTTAAATACGAGATTTACTGTGATGATTTATCAGACGAACCTCTTAAGAAGGATACTATCGTTATGAGCGAGGAGCCTGATGTTAAGAATGGTCGTTTTGCTCTTATGAATAACATTAGTCGTTACAACATGTATGGGGAGACCCAAGAGCTTGCGGCTGCCCTTAAGACATATCAGGGCCTTGATACTGTTACAAAAGATTTATTTACTATTATTTAAGGATTGGTGAACTATGAGCAATTCTTCGGGAGCTTATCTTGGAATTGATATCAGCGCTAAAAGCACTGTTATTAGCCTATATAAATCGAATATGGATGAGCCTGCTACTGTAAGTACAGTTTTAGGAGAGGAAAACTATTCAATTCCTACTGTACTTGCAAAAAGAATTGGCATGGGACAGTGGTACTTTGGTGACGAGGCTCTTTCAAAGGTTAGAGTTAAAGAGGCTGTATTGGTAGAGGACCTATATAGTCAGGCTCTTCACAGTGAGCAGATTTTTGTAGATGGAACCACTTACGAAGCCAAAGACCTTATGGTTATTTATTTCAATAAGCTGTTTTCTATCCCTGGTCCTATGGCGGCCATGGGAGATGTAGAAAAGCTGATTATCTGCGTTGAACAGGTTAATTTAGAGGTTATGGAGCTTATGAATTACATAGCTTCAAAGCTTTCCATTGAATCCTCTAGGCTCATGCTTATTGATAGAAATGAATGCTTTTATTATTACGCTCTTTGCCAGAGACCGGAGCTGTTTTTATATAGCTGTGCTTTGTTTGACTACAGCGGTAATAATATGGTTTCTTGTGTCCTTGCTAGAAATCAGGCCACACGTCCACAGGTTGTTAATCTTGATGTAGTAAATCACGGAGAGTTAGGTGACAGCAGAGACGAGATTTTTGATGAGATTATTGCCGATACTTTTGGTTCAAAGCTTTTTTCATCTGTTTACCTAGTGGGAGATGGTTTTGACGGAGATTGGATGAAACAAAGCCTTGCTAGACTTTGCAAAGGTCGCAAGGTCTTTATGGGTAAAAACCTTTATTCAAAAGGGGCTTGCTTTGCTGGTTTTATAAAGGACGGTAAAAAGGATTGGCCTTTCATTTACATTGGAGACAATGACTTAAAGCTTAATCTATCCCTTAAGATATTAGATAATAATGTTATGAAGTTTTTAACCCTTATAGATGCTGGCGAAAGCTGGTATGACTGTAAAGGGGAATGCGAAGTTATTTTAGATGGTGAACCGGAGATAGAGTTTTACATTCAGCGACCTGATTCAAGGGAAGCTCATACTGATGTTTTAGAGCTTGTTGATATGCCAAAACGAGAGAACAGAACCACACGCCTTCGAATTGAGGCTAGCCCAATTTCAGATGTGGCAGTTTCTATCGTAATTACGGATTTAGGCTTTGGGGAGATTTCTCCATCATCTGGTAAAAGCTGGGAGCATACTATTTCCATTAAATAGTTTTAGTAGGATATTATGAGTACATTAATTTATTGCGCAAATTCAATAGCGGCTACGCCTTATTATATTGAGGAAATATCCCTTAATGTATATTCCCTTGAAGAGCTGAGCTATTACATGCTTAATAACGTTTATCTGCTTTCTTCAAAGCTGATGAACCAGGAATTATGTAATTGGATTGGCAGGGAGCTTAAGCAGCCAAAGCTTGCAAGTGAGCTTTTGACTATGGTTCAAAACAATTCCCCTTTGCATTTGTTTGTTGGACATATATTAAGTGCTAATGGCTATGCATCTCAAAAGGAGATCAAGGATGCTTTATCTATTATCGCTACCTTTGAAAATAAATCAGAGTCTGAGCGTAAAAAGATTAGAGCAGATAGGCTGATGGCCTCTGGCAAATACGTGGATGCCATCTATGAATATGAGACACTCCTTTCAGATGAACTGGCAAAAACAATGCCACGTACTGTTGAAGGAGATGTTTATCACAATTTAGGATGTGCTATTGCAAAGCTCTTCTTCTTTGAAGAGGCAAGCAAGTGCTTCGACGAAGGCTACAAGCGTAATCAAAAAAAACAGACGCTGTTTTGCCTTTTATATGCTGCTAGATGCTCAAAAGATAAGGTGGCTTTTGAGGACTATGTAGCCAAATATCAGGTTCCTCATTCTGATGTAGAGGAGATACTTCAGGTGGTTTCAAGGGCAACCATAAAAGAGGATATTATAGGATTTGATAGTGCTATCAATTCCCTTTTATATAATGGTGGAGGCGATGAAGCTAAAGCCACAATTGAAAATGTTATTTCTAATTGGAAGGATGAGTATATAAAGATCTGTAGAATATAAATACTAGTATTGTGGGGAGATTTTTATGGGATTTTTTCAAAAGAAAAAGAACAAAAAGGAGCTTAGAGCTGCCAAAATTGATGACGCTTTCAACAGAGTTTACACTCAAATTGAAGGTATCGACAGTTGGGAGGATCCAAAAAAGCTAGAACATTATATTTTGGATTCTTGTGAGCAGATTATTGCTTCTACTAAGGCCATGGAACGCCAGAAGATGGAATATCGTGTAGTTACAAGATACTTAAACGATATAAAATCTATCGAGAACCTACCAAAGGAACAGGCCAAAGACCTTAGAAGCACTGCATCACGTATTTGCGAATTAGAAGAAAATCTTATAAATGCCAGGGCTATTACTAGAAATATTACCGACGAGCAGTATCAGGTTATTTCTGATGAGGAAGAAGATATGCCTGCTATTATTAATCGCTTTACAGCAGATGAAATATATCAGGCAAAATTAAAACGCAATCTTTCTTATCTTGAAGGTGAGAAAAGTCGGTGGGAAATTGAAAGAGAAGAGCTTAAGGAACAGATTAAGCTTTTTAAGCATATGGCCATGGCAATCTTAGCATCATTTTTAACATTGGCTATTTTGCTGATGGTTATGTATCAGGCAACATCTGCTGACATATCACTTTGGATTTATGCTGTTTTATTTATATGTGCTGTTAGTGGCTTTATTGTATTTTTACGTCAAAACACTATAGCCAGAGAAAATAAATCTGCACTCATTCATTTAAATCAGGCTATAAGCATGCTGAATGTAGAGCGTATGAAATACGTAAACGTTACAAATAGTATTGAGTATTCTAAAGATAAATATGGGGTCAATAATTCTTCTGAGCTACAGTATGTTTGGGAACAATACCAAGACAAGGTAAGAGACCAGCAAAGATATATTCAAAATAACGAGGACTTAGACTTTTACAATAACAAGCTAGAAAGACTCCTTGAAAGCATCGGTCTTTCAGATGATAAGATTTGGCTTAATCAGATAAATGCACTTATTGATAGGCAGGAAATGGCCGACAGAAGACATAGGCTTGTAATGCGCCGTAAAAAGATTAGGGATAGGTTAGAAGATCATCGAAGAATTGTAAAAGAAGAACGAGATGAAATAGATAGGCTCATGACAAGTCATGAGCACTATCTACCTGAGATTCAGGAAATCATCAAGTCCGTAGATAAACTTTGCGGTACAGGTGATTATTTAAGTATGAAATCCATGTAAACTGGATTGTGGTCAGAATATTTAAAGCCTGTATCAAGTACCTTTGATTCGACTACCTCTACATTGTCAGATACTACAAATCCGTCAATTGTAAGTACGAATGAATCAGGCGTATATGGACTGTCTGCATTTCTGCAAGATGGAACTGGATTTGCTTCATCAAGTGGTCCTACAAGCTTAAAGCTATCGTCCATAAGATCGATTGGGAACGGCTGAGCCCAGTTTTCAGTGCTTGTTGTACCAAAGTAAACTGAAGAATCACCAAGGACATCCTTGTTCATGTCGCCGCCTGCGATACAGTAATTACCTTTTTCTACTTCAGCCTTCATATCTTCGTTAAGCATTATAACCTGGTTTGTAGCTGTTGAAGGGTCTGTTGTATAGGCTGAAAGATGAACGTTGTAAAGAATAAGCTGCTTGCCGTTTGCTACATCGATATAGTTTTTGCTGTAGCATCTATCCAAGTCGATAAATTTTGATAAGCCTTCCTCAATTGGAAGAGAACGGCGGATTGCACTAGTGATTGGTGCAGGACTTACAGTTAATTCACCGGCTCTTGATTTTCCATGTGGCTGAGTGAATGGATACATTAAAAATGGACTATCGTAGTTCATTGCAAATGTATAATTACCATTTGTTGTTGTTTTAAGTCTATCAGCGATTAACTCTTCCTGATTAACATGGTAGCTACGGGTAGAATCGATATCTACCTCCTGGAATAAATAGAAATCAGGATTAAGACTTTCAATTGCATCTATTGAACCATTAATGTTTTTAACAACAGCATCTTTAGAAAAAGCCCAGGACTCTGTACCGCCATCCATAAAGAAGGAGTAGTCGTCAGAGTAGGCACCAAAACCTAGATTAGCAGAAGATATTCTGTATTGTGTTTCTGTCTCTACCTTAAATGAGGCTTCCTTATCTGTTAGATTTTTAACCTCAAGCTGTAGGTTGTCGTCAATTCTGTGATATGAAATGAAAACATAAGCTACATAAGCTAAAACTATAGCAATTACCACTGCAAGAATGACTAAGATAGTTTTAATTATTTTTTTTGCCATAATTATTTCCTTTCTTTTCATTAATCAGTATTATAAATATAGCATAAAAATAGCCGATTTATTGATTATTCATATATTATTTACATATTTAAGGAGATTATTTCATGATTTACAAATTTCGCGAGTCGCTAGATTATCGCTTAAATGGCCTATATGTTTCGTTGCAAGGTCTATATTGGATGGTACTATGCTGTACGGTTAGTATGGGCTCTGCATATTTATCTAACAGAGGCTATTCTACGGTGGCAATAGGAGCACTTTTTGCTTTAGCTTATTTAGTGGCCACTATATTACAGCAGTTTGTTTCTGTTTTAGCTGACAATACCAGCCGATTTAATGTGGTTGACATACTTACATTTTTGTCTGCAGTTCTTGTCGTAAATCAAATTTTTGCTATATCTTCTGATGGAAAAAGCTTTGGGACAGGTTTTACATTTTTCCTTGGAGTTACAGTTGTAACCATTATTCAGCCTTTTTTAAATGCTTTAAATTTCTATCTTGAAAACTATGATATTAAGATGAATTTCGGCGTTGCAAGAGCAAGTGGTTCGTTTTTCTTCTTTTTAATGAGCCTTATTGCTGGGGGCCTGATGAAAGTCACTTCTGAAAAAGCTGCTCCAGTACTTGGCTTCATAGTAGCTGTGGTATTTATTCTTAATATCATTTGGATTACTTATGAATTAAAGGATATCAGCGCTGAAAATGGCTATGATCCATTTTCTTACGAGAAAAAAGAAAGTTCATTTGATAAGAAATCTATAAATACCTTTGTAAAAAAATACAGAATGTTCTTTGTATTTTTAATAGGTGTTGTATGCTTTTTCTTTGGACATGTGCTTATAAATAATTTCCTATATCAAATCACTACCAATGTAGGAGGAGATGAGGCGGACCTTGGTGGTCTTTTGGCTCTTCAAGCTATAGTAGAGCTTCCTGCTATGATTTTCTTTAATAAGCTAAGAGACAGGTTTGGATGCAGATTTTTGCTTTCTTTATCAGCGGTTTTTTATTTGATCAAGATTTTCTTTACAACTATAGCAGTTTCCGTACCAATGCTTTACTTTAGCATGCTGTTTCAGGCACTTGCCTTTGCTGTGTTTATTCCAGCTTCAGTTCATTTGGTAGATGAGCTTATGTCGAAAGAGGATGCAGTGAAGGGCCAGGCCTTTATTACCATTGCTATGACTATTAGCAATTTGCTCTCAAGCCTATTTGGTGGAGTCCTTATTAGATTGTTTGGAGTAAGGCCTTCTTTATGGTTTGGAACCCTTGTGACTCTTTGGGGCGTTATTGTTGCAATTTTCGGACTTATAAAAATTAACGAAAAATAATCCACATAAAGATGGATTTTTCAGACACAAATTGCTAAAATAAATTTATACAATTATTCAAAGGATTAATATGGCTAAGTACAATATTGGTGGATACATTTTCGATGATGAGAATAAAGCAAAGCTTGCCGCCAAGGAGCTTAGAGCTGTAGAGTATATTCTTGCCCAGCTGAAAGATGCTGATGAAAGGGGTGTTCTTACAGTTTATAAAAAGCTTCTTAATCAACGACAGTTTTCCACTGAGATTGGTATGAGCTTTTTAACCCAGCTTCGACAGAATCTTCTTCAGACTGGAGCTTTTTTGGAAGATGAAATCCCTCCTGTATACAAACTTCAGGAGGAAGAGCCAAAAGAAGCAACAGCTTCAGTAGAAGAGCCGATTAAAGAAGAACCAAAAGAAAAAGAGCCTAAAAAAGCTAGCGCTAGTACAAAAGTCATCAAGCCACAGGCTAGTGATTCTTCTGAAATCAAAAAGTTGAAGTTTTTTAACAGGGTTTTAATTGTCCTTTGTATTACGCTTTTGTTATGCGTTATTGGAATGTTTTATGTGAACTCCACTATAAACAGTCCAACAATCCTTAACTATGAGCAGGAGATTTTAAACAAGTATGCAGCCTGGGAGCAGGAGCTTACAGAACGTGAAGATGCAGTTAAGGAGAAGGAACTTAAACAACAATAATATTACAGATTGGGGTTGGGTGTTATGTCAAAAAACAAAATTCTTGTGGCTGATGATGAAAGCCGAATGAGAAAGCTTATTAAAGACTACCTGGTAAGAGAAGATTACGAGGTAATCGAAGCTGAAAACGGGGAGCAGGCTCTTGACATGTTTTACATGGATAGTGAGATTTCACTTATCATCCTGGATGTTATGATGCCAAAGGTAGACGGCTTTGCTGTTTTGAAAGAGGTTAGAGAAACATCTTCAATTCCTGTTCTTATGCTTACAGCAAAAGGCGAGGAAAATGATGTGCTTAACGGCTTCGAACTTGGTGCAGATGAATACATTAACAAACCATTCTCACCAAAGATTTTGATGGCTCGAGTAAATGCAGTTTTACGACGCAGCACAGATGATTCTATTGGAAAGAAAGTTGTTGAAGCAGGTGGAATTCAGCTTGATGTAGATGCACATGTAGCTACCAATGATGGAAATCCTGTAGAACTTTCAGTTAAAGAGTTTGAACTTCTATACTATTTTATTAACAATGAGGGAATTGCCCTTTCACGTGAGAAAATTCTTAATCATGTTTGGGATTACGATTACTTCGGTGATGCCAGAACAATTGATACTCATGTTAAAAAGCTTCGCAGTAAGTTAGATGATAAGGGTAATTACATCAAGACTATCTGGGGCATGGGGTATAAATTTGAAGTCGACGCTAAGGTCTAGTAAAATTAATCGCCAAATGGCAGGATTGATACTTGCTATAATTCTAGGTTCACTAGTAATTGTTTCAATCATTTCATCCTGCTTTTTAGGCGATTATTATATTTATAAAAAAAGACAAGATATGAAGGTCCTATATGACCTTGTATCTGAAAAAACAGATAAAGGAAAACTGTATCAGGAAGAAAACTATTCAAATACAGTGGCTTTATTTGAAGAATATTCTGTTGCCGGTGTTGTCACTGCTACAGACGGGGAGCTTCTATTTTCATCAAATGCAAATTCTGATTATTTGCTTGATCAGCTCAATTATTCCTTGTTTTCAAATGATAACTCAGTTAAGACCATCAAAAAAACAGATGTATTTGAAGTATTTACATTTAAGTTTCCTGATGATTCCAATGAATGCCTTGCTTTAAGAGGCTGGCTTCCTGATGGAAATCTAATTTTTTTAAGCTCCAATATATCAGCAATGGAACATATTAGTTCAATAACTAATGTATTTTTTATTCATATGGTTATTTGGGCTCTTATTTTTGCGGCTATAATGAGTAGGGCTGTTATTTATGTATTTAATAAGCCACTCTTTAACATTATTGATATAACAAAGCGAATTTCTAACTTTGATTTTGAGGCTCAATATGTTCCTCAAACCATCTATAACGAAATGGATGATTTAGGAGAGCATATTAACGAGATGAGTACCACCCTTAAGCGTGCTATTACACAGCTTAGGGCAGCCAATGATAACCTAAAGCATGACCTTGAGGTTAGAGAAGAGACTGAAAATATGAGAAAGGAATTTGTTTCAAATGTTTCTCATGAGCTAAAAACTCCTATAGCCTTAATTCAAGGATACGCTGAAGGTCTTCAGGAAGGCATTATTGATGATGAAAACAGTAGACAGATTTACCTTGATATCATTATCGATGAAGCTAACAAAATGAATCGTCTTGTCCGTGAGATGCTTATTTTGAATCAGCTGGAGGCTGGACAAATGAGCATGGATCTGGTGGATTTCAACATTACTGAAATGATTGATAGTGTTGTAGATTCCAACAAGATTAATTTTGAAGCTCAGAATATTACATACGCATTTATTAACAAAGAAGATTGCTATGTTCATGCAGATGAATTCCTTGCGGAACAGGTTATTACAAACTTTGTCAGCAACGCAATTCATTATGTTATGAATGAAAACATCATAAATATTAGATATGACTTTGTTAAAAAGGGAAAAGTACGTATAAGCGTATTTAATTCCGGAAACAACATAGCAAAAAAGGATATTAAGCATATTTGGGAGAAGTTTTATAAAGCAGATAAAGCCAGAAGTCGTGAGTATGGTGGAAGTGGTATAGGTCTTTCTGTTGTAAAGGCAATTATGGACCTTTTACACGAAAAGTTTGGTGTAGAAAACCTTCCAAATGGAGTGGAATTCTGGTTTGAATTATCCCTTGCAAAAGACACAAAAATCAAAGAAAATTCATAGTTTTTTCGGAATTATATCATTGTAGTCTACACATATTAATGCTAACATACCATTAATGATTAGTTTATTTCTCTAGGAGATAACATGAAAATTAGACGTTTATTCCTTGTGAATTCAATTTTGTGTTTTTCTCTACTATTCACAGGTTGTGGGGAACCACTTTATACCATGACCCCTGAGGAAGAGGCTATTATTACTTTATATGCATCTAAAACTGTTTCTAAATTCAATAAAAATCAGCTTATTGGTATAGCAAATGCCAGAGTTAAGCCTGGAGAACTAGAAGAAATAGTTGAAGAGGAAGAAGAAGTAATAGAAACCGATGAGGAAAATCCAGACCTTGAGTTAGATCCTGAAACTGGCGAGCCTATCATACCTACTGATGAATCAGAAGAAACAGAGGCCCAAGAAGGTGAAGCAAATTCAGAGCCAGAAGCTGATTCGGGATACTCATTTACAGATGCCATTGGCATTCCTGGTGTTGAATTTAGCTGCGAAGAGTTTGAAGTGACACCAGAATATAAAACAAATAATTTTGTTTTATCAAAGGTTAATGGTAAGCAGTATTTGGTTTTACATATTAAAGCTACAAATACCGCATCATCATCAGTTGATTTTTCTCAGTACAATACAGGTAAAAAATATACCTTGTCACTTAATAAGGGTGCAGAGGAATCCACAGTATTTACACCATTATCAAATGACTTGGCTATGTATAATGGCATACTTAAGGGCGGAGACAGTAAAGATTTTATCCTGGTTTTTCTTTTCAGCAATTCGTCTGTTGAAGATATAACATCGCTAAAACTATTTGTTAATAGTGATGGCACTACAAGAGGAACTACCATATAAATCATTATTGATTTAAATGAGAGGAGATTTGCATGGATACTAATATTTTATTGGAATCAGGCACTAACGAACTTGAGGTACTTGAATTCAAGGTTGGCAAGAATTTCTACGGAATCAATGTTGCCAAAATTAGGGAGATTTTGTTGTATCAGGCGGTTACGCCATTACCAAATGCCCATCCTTGTATTGAAGGAATTTTCATGCCAAGAGATATTATGATTTCCGTCATCTCTCTTCGCAAATGTTTAAATATTACTGATGAAGCTCCAAATGATGGTCTTTTTATCATCACAAACTTCAACAGCTTGAACACAGCGTTCCATGTTGACGAGGTTCTTGGAATTCATCGTGTATCATGGGAAGACATTATTAAACCGGATGCAACAATTAGTTCTGACGAATCTGGTGTATCTACTGGTGTTATTAAGCTAGAAGATAGACTTGTTGTTATCCTTGACTTTGAGAAAATCGTTACAGATATCAACCCTGAGACTGGTCTTAAGGTTTCGGAGATGGATGATTATGAGTCTCGCGATAGAAGTAAATCACCTATTCTTCTTTGTGAGGACTCACCACTTCTTTCAAAGCTTATTGTTGAGTGCTTGAAGAAAGCCGGATATACAAACCTTATTGTCAATATGAACGGTCAAGAGGGTTGGGATAAGCTTGTTGAAATGTATAAGAACGGAACAGTTCTTAATGATGTGCACCTTATCATCACTGATATCGAGATGCCTCTTATGGATGGTCATAGACTTTGCAAGCTTGTCAAAGAAAATGATACTATGAAGAACATTCCTTTAATTATTTTCTCTTCACTTATTAATGATGAGATTAGACGTAAAGGTGAAAGTCTAGGAGCTGATGCTCAGCTTACAAAGCCTGAAATCGGAAAGCTTATTTCCGTTGTTGATGATCTTGTTGTTAAGTATGAGGACGCTCGCAAAGGCCAATAATTAACCAAATATGAGGGGTATGCAGAGCATGCCCCTCTTTTGATTATAGGGAGGACATGTTAATGTCTCAGTCAGAGGACTACTTGGATGGACTATTAAACTCAATAAACAAGGCCAAGACTGATGTTACATTAGTTCAACAGCAGGCTAAGGAAAAGCAGAATCAGTCTGGAAATAATTTGCGTCAAATTTCACCAGATGAAGATTTCTTTGAAGCCACTGGCATTGATGTTTCTCAGTTTGAAACTAAGACCTCACATCCTTACCTCAGGAAAGTTCTTTCTGAGGAGGATTTTTTGCGCCAATTTGAGGAAGAACTTGAGACTGATGACGTAGATTTATTTATCTCTAATTTCGAAGAGGAGATAGATGAGGAAGAGCGGCTTTTCCAAGAGGGAGAATCAGCACCAGCAACAGTTGATGAACCAGAGCCAGAACCTGAGGATGAAATTGTTTTAGAGCCTGAAGAGGAACCTGAAGAGGAACCTGAAGAGGAACCTGAAGAGGAACCTGAAGAGGAACCTGAGGAGCCTTCTATTTTAGATGAAGATACTCCCCTTGAGATTCCTGATGAAGGTGAAATAGATTTATCTAGTTTCATAGAAGAATCTGATGATGAAGAAGCTGAGGTGGAATCTGAAGAATCAGCAGATGAAGAAGATGATTTAGGCTTTTCTTTAGATGATATGGCAGAAGACGTAGAGGAAGAGCCTTTAGGTGATTCCCTTAAAGAATTTATGCCAGATGAGATGGATGCACTTGATGAAGCACAGTTTGGCGAGGGGGAAGAACCTGATTTATCTGGTGCAGGGGACATGGATTTAGAGAATCTTCTTGGGGGTGGCGAAGATGAAGACCTTCTAGACATTCAATCATTGCTTTCCGGCGATGAGGAAGGTGCCCCAGAAGGTGGCGATATAGACGAATCTGCAGAAGAAGCTCCTAAAGAAGCTGCTGCAGGTGATGGAGGAAAGAAAAAGAAGAAAGAAAAGAAAAAGAAAGAGAAAAAGGAGAAAGGTGAAAAGAAGCCTAATCCTATATTAGCCAAGCTTGCTTTACTATTCTTTGGACCTCCAGATGAGGATGACATTGCAGAAGCTGAAGAAGCGGCTAAAAAGGCGGCTGCTGTTGAAATAACCTATGATGAAGACGGCAATCCAATTATACCAGAGGGCGCCGAATTAGATCCTAAGGCAAAAAAGAAAAAGGAAAAGGAAGAAAAGAAAGCCGCTAAGGAAGCAGCTAAAAAAGAAAAAGAGGCTGCAAAGAAAGATAAGGCTAAAGATAAGCCAGCAAAGGCTCCTAAACCTAAGAAAGAAAAGAAGCCTAAGGAACCTGATAATTCTCCGAAAATTCCTATTTCCATTATTGCTACATTTTTGGTATTATCTATATCAATAATTGGTGTAGTAATGGTGGGTATGACCTTTACAGGAATCAAACGCCACATGGTTCAGGCCCAGGAACTTTTTGATGCAGGGGATTATATAGCAGCATACGAAAAGCTTAATGGTTTTGATTTATCTGATGAAAAGGTATTACTTCTTAGAAATCAGGCAAGAGTCCTTGCTGATTTACAACTGAGTCAAGAGGAGTACGAAGCATTTATAGCTTACGAACAGTATAATTATGCATTAGATGCTCTGATTACCGCAGTTGGTAGATATGAGAAGTACAAAGATGATGCTGTAGAATACGGCATATCTGATCAGTATGAAGCTTATGCTTCTACAATATTAAATGAGTTGCAGTCTACCTTTAATTTATCAAAGGAGGATGCACTAGCTATCTATAATCAGAATAACCGACATTACTATACGATAGAACTTAGAAAGGTGCTGAGAGGCTTAGGTTATCCAGATTTATGATTGCAATACTAGATTACGACGCAGGAAACATTAAAAGTGTAGAAAAAGCATTTAGAATCCTTGGCGAGGATACTGTCCTCACCAGGGATTTTAGTGTAATTGAAAAAGCCGACCGGGTAGTTTTGCCTGGAGTCGGCTCTTTTGCTGATGCTATGAATCATCTTAAAAAGTACGAGCTTGATAAGGCTATTAAAGACTATGTATCAAGTGGCAAACCATTTCTTGGTATTTGCCTTGGCCTTCAGCTTTTATTTGATTCATCAGAGGAGAGTCCTGGTGTAGAAGGACTGCATCTTTTAGAGGGAAATGTTTTGAGAATCCCTGAAACTAGCGGTTTAAAGGTTCCACACATCGGTTGGAATTCTTTAGACTTTCCATCAAAGGGCCGTTTGTTTAATGGCATTGATGAAGGCTCTTTTGTCTATTTCGTCCATTCTTATTTTCTTAATGCATTGGATAAATCCATAGTAAAAGCTACAAGCGATTATGGTTGCCTTATCCATGCTTCCGTAGAAAAGGACAACATTTTTGCATGTCAGTTCCATCCTGAAAAATCTTCGAATGTGGGACTTAAGATACTTGAAAATTTTTCGAAATTATAATGGATTTGCTGACTGATGAGGTGAAATATGCATACTAAAAGAATTATTCCATGTCTGGATGTGAAAGATGGCAGAGTAGTAAAGGGCGTAAATTTTGTGGATTTAATAGATGCAGGTGACCCTGTTGCAATTGCTGCAGCTTATGATAAAGCTGGGGCTGACGAGCTGGTATTCCTTGATATAACGGCCTCCTCTGATGGACGAGATACAGTTGTTTCCATGGTTAGAAAAGTGGCTGAGCAGGTTTTTATTCCTTTTACTGTGGGCGGCGGAATACGTACAGTAGATGACTTTAAGGTACTTTTAAGAGAAGGAGCAGATAAAATATCAGTAAACTCTGCTGCAATTGATAATCCAAACCTTATTTCTGAAGCTGCTGACAAATTTGGCAGCCAGTGTGTGGTTGTGGCAATTGATGCAAAAAGAAGAGCTGATGGAAGTGGATTTAATATTTATAAGCATGGGGGAAGGCTTGACTGTGGCATCGATGCTGTGGAATGGGCTATTCGTGCTGAAAAGCTAGGTGCTGGCGAGATTCTTCTTACATCCATGGATCAGGATGGCACCAAGGCGGGATTTGATATTGACCTAACAAAAGCTATTTCTGATGCTGTAAATATTCCTGTTATTGCATCTGGGGGTGCTGGTTCAAAGGAGCACTTTAGAGATGCTTTAACTGTAGGCGGCGCCGATGCGGCATTGGCAGCTTCATTATTTCACTTTAAGGAGCTTGAAATAAAGGATTTAAAGGCTTACTTAAAGGCTGAGGGCATTCCAATGCGCATTTAATAGTGTTCACAGATTTATCAAAAGAATGTTGTACTATACTTATAAGTATAATTATGTGATTGCGTAAGGAACAAGGATGTTCAATGTGGTATTTTCAAAGGAGTGATGTTTATGGCAATTACCTTTAATTCTTTTGGCAATAACTCTATTTCTTCATTATTTGGCGCAAGTAATATCGGTGCCAATTCACCTTTTAGCGGTTTGGAAAATTCCCTTACCAGTTTGTCTCAGATTAAAACCGGCTCCTATGGAAAGCTTGTAAAGGCTTATTATTCTAAGTATGACAAGGAAGGTAACCTTAAGGCTGAGACTTCAAAAAGGTTCAAGGGCGATACTTCTAAACTGGGAGAAATTCGAAATGATACTGATGCCTTAAATAAAGCTACCGACAAGCTTTTAAATAAAGGCAAGGATAATATTTGGAAAGAAATAGAGACAAAGGATGAGGATGGCAAGGTAACAAAGGATTATGACAGAGAAGCCATCGCTAAAGCTGTGTCCGATTTTGCTGAAAAATATAACAAAGTAGTAGATAGTGGTCAGAAGGCAGAATCTACTGGAATCCTGTCTCAGGTTGCATCCATGGTTACAAATTCTGCTAAGACAGCTAAAACTTTAGGCAAAGCCGGTATTTCTATTGATACCAACAATCACCTTCATGTAGATGAGGACTTTATCAAGAATAAAGCCAACATGACCTACGTAAAGGACTTATTCAACGGTACAGGCAGCTTTGCATATCAGGTAGCCACAAAAGCGTCTATGGCTAATTCTTATGCAAGCAATGAACTTACTAATATCACCGGCAAAAAATCGTATACGAACAAAGGAGACTACGCTTTATCATCTGACGATATGATTAAATCATTTGATAAAACAACCTAAGATAGCTGTAGCCATCAAGCTATCAGAACTCTTTATAAGAACGTTTTAGTTCGTTAAAGAGTTACTGATGCTTGTAGGCGTAACAGCGAGCCATAGACTATAAATTTCTTATAGACATGGACCATGGGTTTTAGTATAATTTCTTCGGAAATTGTAATAAAGGAGGAACCCATGGTAGTAAAATCTTTAGCAAGAGAATTATCAGAAACCACTTATCCGGGCAGAGGCATTGTCATTGGTCGTTCAGAAGACGGAACCAAGGCTGTCTCTGCTTATTTTATTATGGGCCGTTCTGAGAATTCTAGAAACAGAGTATTTGTAGAGGAAGGTGACGGCATTAGGACAGAGGCATTTGACCCTTCTAAGCTTACTGATCCAAGCTTAATCATTTATGCACCGGTTCGAGTTTTAGGCAATGATACCATTGTTACTAACGGTGACCAAACAGATACTATTTATGAGTATATGAAAGCAGGAGAGACATTCGAGCAGACTCTTAGACGACGTGAATTTGAGCCTGATGGTCCTAATTTTACACCTCGTATTTCAGGTCTTCTTCACATCGAAAATGGTGAGTTTAATTATCTCATGTCAATTCTTAAGTCCAACATGGGCGATTCTGATTCATGTAATCGTTACACATTTGATTATTCTAATCCTAAGGCTGGTTCAGGCCGATTTATTCACACATATATGAATGATGGCAATCCACTTCCTTCTTATGAGGGTGAGCCTACTCCAGTTGAAATTAAAGGAAACATCGACGAGTTCACAGAAATGATTTGGTCAAATCTTAATATGGATAACAAAGTATCTTTATTCGTAAGATTCATTGATATTGCCACAGGGGCAAAAGAAACTCGTATTATCAACAAAAACATTCGTAAATAAAAGGAGAATAATGTAATGAAAGAATTGGAATTAAAGTACGGATGCAACCCTAACCAAAAGCCTTCTCGCATTTATATGGAGGAGGGCGAGCTTCCTATCGAGGTTTTATGCGGAAAGCCAGGTTATATCAATTTCTTAGATGCTTTTAATGGCTGGCAGCTTGTTTCAGAGCTTAAAAAGGCTACAGGCCTTGCAGCTGCTACATCATTTAAGCATGTTTCTCCAGCAGGTGCTGCTGTGGGTCTTCCTCTTTCTGACGTAGAAAAAAAGATTTACTGGTGTGATGATTTAGATATGGAGTTTACTCCACTTGCAAATGCTTATGCTAGAGCTAGAGGCGCTGACAGAATGTCTTCTTTTGGGGATTTCATTTCTCTTTCAGATGTATGTGATGTTGCTACAGCACAGCTTATTAAGCGCGAGGTGTCAGACGGTGTTATTGCACCAGGCTATGAGCCAGAGGCTCTTGAAATCTTAAAGACAAAAAAGAAGGGCAACTACGCTATTATCAAGATTGATCCAAATTATGTTCCAAAGAAGCTTGAGCGTAAGGAAGTATTTGGTATCACTTTCGAGCAGGGCAGAAATGAGCTTGTTATAGATGATGATTTCTTTGCAAATATTGTTACAGAAAATAAAGAGCTTACAGATGCAGCAAAGATTGATCTTGCTATTGCAATGATTACTCTTAAATATACACAGTCAAACTCAGTTTGCTATGTAAAAGATGGCCAGGCAATCGGTATTGGAGCAGGGCAGCAATCACGTATTCACTGTACACGTCTTGCTGGTCAAAAGGCTGATAACTGGTGGCTTCGTCAGTCTCCAAAGGTCCTTTCACTTGATTTTGTAGATGATATTAAGAGAGCTGATAGAGATAACGCTATCGACCTTTACATTGGTGAGGAGTTTGAAGACATCATTGGTGACGATGTATGGCAAAAGACTTTCAAGACAAGACCTTCAGAGTTTACAAAGGCTGAGAAGAGAGCTTGGCTTAACAAGATGGAAGGCGTTTCCCTTGGTTCTGATGCATTCTTCCCATTTGGTGACAACATTGAAAGAGCCTTTAAATCTGGTGTTAAGTATGTAGCTCAGCCAGGTGGTTCTATTCGTGATAACGATGTTATCGAAGCATGCAATGGACATGATATGGTAATGGCCTTTACAGGACTTAGACTTTTCCACCATTAATTGTCTGAAAAAGCTTGTAAAATCTTAATTTTTTGTTATAATAATCTAGGTTATATAAGAGAGCGACTGAAGAGAGAGCAATTTGCTCTCTCTTTGTTTTTGCTTTCGCCAACATGAAAACTGAATAAGGAGGACGTTGCGTTATGTCGAAACACACAGATTACGAAAAACGTACGGAAGAGTTGATTACTCCTATTCTTGACGAGCTTGGCTTTGAGCTCTATGACGTGGAATACGTTAAAGAGGGCGCAGATTATTATCTTAGAGCCTACATCGACAAGGAAGGCGGTATCACAATTGATGATTGCGTAGAAGTTAGTCGCAAAATGAACGATTTACTTGACGCAGAGCCACAAATCGGTGGTGACGAAGGTTATATTTTTGAGGTTAGTTCACCAGGTCTTGGCAGAGTTCTTAAAAAGGACAAGCACTTTGAAAAGGCATTGGGGCAGGATGTAGATATTAAAACTTATAAGCCAGTTAATGGCGCAAAGGAATTTACAGGCACACTTAAGTCATTCGATAAGGATACTATCACTATTGAATTCGAAGACGGTGTTGTAGATTTTAATAGATCAGATGTTGCACAAATCAAATTATCAATAGATTTCTAATATAGGAGGAAATATGGCAGCAAATACTAATGATTTTTGGGAA
>JAEEGL012783424.1_pt1 | contig 20997 bp, 13 predicted proteins | sample 9134231 | NCBI WGS metagenome assembly JAEEGL01 (sample SAMN16246548, study PRJNA631951) | gut metagenome | biome: gut microbiome; feature: rumen; material: fiber-attached | host: Bos | place: Iran: Karaj | collected 2018-10 | reverse complement strand
TCTGCTTTCCCTGTCTTTATCGCTCGATCGGCGTCAGTCCCCTGCCACAAAGGCCCGCAGCAACGATACCGGGTGCATGCAGCGCTTCTTTGTCCCATGCGTTATCTGGACCTGGCACGTGCCGCACTCTGTCGCGACGACATCGGCGTTCGATGCATCGATCGTCCTGAACAGGTTTGCCCCGATCTGCATCGCTATGTCGTATTTTTCCTTCTTGAATCCGTACGTGCCGGATATGCCGCAGCAGCCGGCGTTCGCATTCAGGATCTTGGCTGCATCCATTTTCTTCAGGAGTTCCAACCCCGGCATCCCTATGCCGAGAGCCCTCAGATGGCAGGGAGCATGGTAGATTATCTTTTTGGAGGCGCCATGCTTTCCTGCAGGCAACGCCAGTTCTCCGGATTCGATGCAGGACATGAGGAATTCCTCGGCATTGAGCAGATGCCTGCCCTCGTTTTCAAGATCAGGGAAAAACGCCGGGATCTCGGCTTTGAACATGAGTTCGCAGCTCGGGCACATGGTCAGCACCGGGATGCCTTCCTTCCGGTATCCTGCCATGATGGCATGATTGCGCAGGACGTTTTCTTTTGTTTCCGCGATGAATCCATTCGTATAGAGCGGTGTCCCGCAGCAGCTGAATTTTTCCTGGGATACCACTTTATAGCCTGCCCTGTTAAGGAGCCAGACAAGATCCATGCCGGCTTCGGGAACATAGTTCTTTATGTAGCATCCCGGATACAGCGCCACGGTTTTTTTAAGGTTTTCCGGCTGTTCGAGTTTTTTGAACATCGCGAAAAAGTTTTTCGCCGGAAATTTCGGCAGGTCCGCATGCTTGCTGATGCCGATCTTGTCCAGAATGATCTTGCTTGCGGGATTGGCCATGCCGATATTGGCAAGCGTGTGCGGAAACAAGTTGGCCAGCCTGCTTTCAACGTCCCCATGGGCCAATACCCAGTCTCTGAAAGACGGCCTGTGCGTTTTCGCTAATTCTGCCCTTGCGAGCATGTTGATGTTGGAAACGGGAACGCCCTGCGGGCATGAGATGTCGCAGTTTTTGCAGTTTGAACAGTAAGACAGGGAATCATCTTCCCCTTTATTGAGCAGTCGGAAACGCTCTGATGCCGGTCCAAGCATCCTCGGCCCCAGGAATTTGGAGGTCGCTTCAGCTACCGGGCACTGCACGACGCACGTAGAACAGGCAATGCATTTATCGGTATCATTCGTTTTGTTCATGATGCGTTCTCCTTGGAAGCTAGGATTCCTGCCTGCATGCCCGTTGCCAGCGCTACGCCATGCCCGCTTTTCTCAGCAGCATAATCATATCCGCCGAGGATGCGCCCGGCAAAACGCACATTCTGCAGCAGCACCTGCCCGTTGCCATCGATGGCCTGCAGAGAGGCATTGCATCTCACGCCAAGGCTGGAAAAGAGGCTTTCCCCGAAAATTTCCATGGACGCCCATTCCTGGGGATCGGCTGGAGCATCGACGGGGATCTTGAAAATGGACTCCCATGCCTTGCCGGGCATCGTTTCCAGCCCGCCGCCAAGGATGCCGCCTGTGGCGATGATGAACTGGTCTGCCTCCCAGCGGCGTTCGCCATCGTGGTTGTCCGTCATGACGGAAAGGCATCTGCCGTCCTGGGTCACAGCATCGCATACAGTCGCATTTTCGACCAGTTCCACGCATGAAAGGTCGTTCATGGCTTTTTTCATGGCTTCCCTGACCCTCAGTCCAGCGACGCCCGGGGGTATGGAGACCATTTCCACCAGGCGTGTATGCAGGATGCCGCACAGCCTTTCCCAGAGCGCCTGGCTGTTTTGGATGCCCAGGACAGGCGGCACCAGTATCGCGGGATAGAGCCTTGCATAGGGCGTGAGCTTTTCGATCAGCCAATGCTCCCCTTCCCTGGTCTCCACGAAGTGCGCGATATCGAGCGGCGTGATATTGCGATGCGCCTGCGCGATGGGACAGGAAATGGTCGCTTCCATGAACTCCATGTCACGATACTGTACGTACCTGTGGAGCTGGTTGATGATCAGGCGGGGGTGGACATCCTTCATGTTGTCCACGGTGATGACGACGGCACGGCGCACCTCATCGAAAATGGAGGTGTCGAAGCTTTGCGCGCTCATATAGCTAGGCTTCAGCGTGCCCATCACGGTGATCAGATCATGGTTGCTGCCGTCTTCATTGGCTTTCAGATTCAAACCGTATCGCTGGCAAACGCCCTGGAGCCACGCTACAGAACGTGCGACGGCCTCTTTTCCGACAAGGCGGTATGGATGCTCCGGCGGAAGGCTTGTGATCTCCTCCAGGGGAGAAAGGACGCGTTTTCCCTGTGCATAGCCGAGCAGGTCGATGCACCCGCTGCTGACCGCCATGGTGCCGACGCCGCTGGTCATGATAGTGACCTTTTTTCCGGATCCGGCGGCTGCGAGAGCGGCTGCTAGACCAGCGAGACCTGAGCCGATAACGATGACATCACTTTTCCTGCTCATGGAGCGCTCCATCAATGTTCAGTGTCGCCGCGTAGACCGATCTTCCCAGTTCCATTTCCTTCGCCTGGATGCCCCATATCGCAGGGCGGAGCCCCTTCCAACGCTCCTGGAGGAAGCGGTGCAGGCTTTCCGTGGCGGAAGCCGCGAACGGGACATTGCATTCCGCCAGGGAACCGATCGTGCGCAGGGAGCAGAAGGTGCCTTGGCATGTGCCCATCCCCATGCGCGTACGGATGCGGATATCGTTCATGGAGACTGTGGAGGGGTCGGACGCAACGTACTCGATCTCAGCGCGCGAGACCATCTCGCATTCGCACAGCAGCGTGTTCGACGGCATGGCCGATGCTTTTTCGACAACGATGGGAAATGCGGCTCCCAGGCGGTTCGCTGCCAGCTCGACACCGTGGACGGGAAAATATTTCCGGGCCTTTTCCAGCATTTCTGCTGACGGATCTTCTATCAGCGGCTCCTGCGCCGTCCGGCACTCGGCGTGGATGCCGAGCTTGGCGCAGATCAGGTCGGCCATCTTTTCCGCCATGAGGCGGTAGGTCGTGAATTTCCCGCCGAAAATGGACACCATGCCTTCCAGTCCGTCTTCCGAATGGTCGGCGATGTGGAAGCCGCGGCTCACTTCCCTGCCCTGCGGGCCGGATTTTCCGGCATAGAGCGGGCGTGTCCCGGCGAACGCCCGGAGTATCCTGAATGTTTTAAGCTTCGGGATGAGCACCTCGCCGATATCCAGGAGTTTTAAAACATCTTCCGTGGGAACGTCATGGGCGTCCGGGCGGTCTGCATGGAACGATGTCGTTCCCAGGATGGTTATCGATCCGTGAGGTACAAAGATGTCCCCGTCGGAGCTGGGATGGAGCCTGTTGATGATGCGGGACGTCAGGCGATGGTTGAATGCGACCAGGGTGCCCCTGTCCGGCTGCACGGGGACGTCAAGCCCCACCAGTTCTGCCACTTTCCCGCTCCAGGAACCGGCAGCGTTGACCACCATGTCGCATGCGATGCGGACGTCCTGGTTCTTCATCGTGTCAAAGGCGTGCACGCCGGTGATCCTGCCGCCCTGCTGGTCTATGCCGACGACTTTATGGTAGGTCAGCATTTCTCCGCCATATCGGCGGGCGGAAAGGGCATTGTGCCATATGAGGCGGAAACCGTCGACACTTGAATCTGGTACGCGGTACACCGCGCGTATGGAAGGCGAAAGGTTCGGCTCCATCCTGAGCGCATCCCTGACGCTCACGGGCTCGGCGGAGATGCCGGAACGGGCGCAGGCCTCGACCCATTTTGACTCGAATGAGGGGTCATCCTGATCCGTGAGGACGAAGAAGCCCTCTGAGACTTCGACACATTGCTTTCCAATGCGGCGAAGTATGGCGTTTTCCGTGATGCATTCCCGTGCTGCGTCAAGATCCTTGACGGCATATCGCCCGCCGCTGTGGAGGAGCCCGTGGTAGCGGGAGCTTGCACCGGAAGCGATGCACCCCTGCTCCAGCAAGATGGCTTTCACACCCCGCATGCTGAGATCACGCAAAATGCCAATGCCGGTGGCACCTCCGCCGATGATGACTACTGTCGCATGCTTCACGTTGCAGCCTCCTGCCTTGGATGGAGCGAAAAACCGATATGTTTATTCATTCAGTTACCTTGTATGCCTGAGCACGTCAAGGAACATAACATCCTAAAACACGAGACGGCCCGAGATTCAACGCATAATTGTCTTGCTCAGTGCAGATAAATGCAGTATATTAAATCTGCTGTGATTTTATGGAGATAAGGGAGGCAGCCTTTATGAAAATCTCCGAAAAGCGATGTGTGGTCCTCGACATGGACGGCACCGTTTATTTGGGTGACAAACCTATCGAAGGAGCCGTGGAGTTCATCATCAAAAACTGGGACAGGCTTGACTTCTACTTCCTCACGAACAACACCTCGCGATCTCCTTCCACCTACATACAAAAATTGAATCGCATGGGCATACCCGCAGGCGAGGGGCAGATCCTCAGCCCTGTGCTCCCCCTGGTGGATTACCTGCGTAAGAATCACATAGGCACTGCCTACGTCGTCGGCAACAGGGATTTTTGCGGTGACCTGCGCAGGCGCATGCCCGAGCTGAAGCAGAGTGCTGACCATCCTCAGGCCGTCATCCTGGCATTCGATACCGAGCTGACCTACGAGAAGCTTGCCACGTCGGCCCTGCTTCTGGAGCATTGCCCCGATATGCTTTTCCTTGCGACGCATCCCGACAAGGTATGCCCTACTGAAAATGGGCCGATACCGGATGTGGGCAGCATGCTGGCGCTCTATAAGGTCGCTACCGGCCGCTCACCGCAATGCATCTTCGGCAAGCCCGATCCGAACATACTCAGGCCGCTCCTGGAAAAATACGACAGGAAGGAGATGGTGATGGCTGGCGACCGGTTGAGCACGGACAAGAAGCTTGCGGAAAATTCCGGCATCGATTTCATCCTTGTCCTGAGCGGGGAAGCAACGCTCGAAGCATGCCTTGCGGAAAGCATCCAGCCCACGGTCATTGCCTCTGACCTTGGCAAGGCATGGGAAGATTGAACCATCAGCGTCTTCGAACTCAGATCCATTCATTACGTCCACCGGGTACCATCTGAAATGAAGCGAAAGCCAAGCAGCATACTAGTGCATCTTGCAACGATCCTCTCGTGCTTCTGCCTGTTGACGGGATGCGGCCTCCTTCGTGAGCGTCTTGAGCAGAAAGAGGCACCTGAAGAACTGTTTGAAACGGAACCCATCGCCTATGACGTCTCGGTCCAGTCTGGCGGCTCCGAGGAAGAGCAGGCCAGCATCTGTGACGCATTCAAGAAGCATAGCCAGCTGGTTTTGCTGAAGGACGATCTTCCCGATGGGATCCTCGGCCTGTCCAGGAGGGCCCATGGCGACAAGCAGGCGGCTGTGAAGCTTCTGCGGTCGCTGGGTTATTACGACGGCATGGCCGATATCGATGTCGCCGAGCCGGAGGACAAGGAGAAGAACGCAAGCGTATCCGTGAAGCTGGCGCCTGGTCCGCAGTATCGCATCGGCACGATCGGCGTTTCCTATGAGCCGGCATTGCATGAGCTGCCGCAGCAGATGGCGAAAGACGTGGAGCCCATCCCGGAAACGTTGCGTGGCATCAAGGCAGGCGATCCGGCAGTCGCCGACAACGTCCTTGCCGCTGTTGACGCGACCGTCGCCATACTGCAGCGGGCCGGCTACCCTGAGGCAAAGGTCGCTTCCTCGAAATACCTGCTGGACCGGGAGAAGAAGCATCTCAATGTCGTTGTCGTCTATGACCCCGGACCTGCGGCGCTGATGGGCGAGGCGATCGTCCAGGGCACGGAAAAAGTCGATCCGGCGTATGTTGCAAAGCTGGTCACATGGGATGACAAGCAGTTGTGGGATGATAAGGTCCTGACGAAATACAGGGAGAGATTGCAGCACCTGGGCCTGTTCCGCTCGGTCGACGTCAAGCCATGCAGCTCTTCCACGGTCACGTCACGTGACGGCGATGGACTTGTGAGGCTTCCTGTCCAGGTAGATGTCAAGGAGACGAGCTTCCGCACGGTATCGGCAAGCGCGCGCTACGCCACCGACACCGGCATCGGGCTCCTCGGGGAATGGGAGCACCGCAACGTTTTTGGTGCGGGGGAAAAGGTGGATGTCAAGGTCCCGTTCGCCCAGGACAAGCGCGGCATGCAGATCGATTTTGAAAAGCCGTGCTTCGGGCATCCCGACCAGAAATTCCTTGCCGGTACGTCCTTTCTGCGTGAGGACACGGATGCTTATACGCAGTCCGCGCTCAATGCCTACGTCGGCATGGAACGCAAGCTTTCCGAATACTGGTGGACGAGCCTGAAGCTGTTCGGCGAAAAAGGCTATGTTACCCGTGACGAGAAAAACGATTACCACTATGGGAGCGTGATCTGGTCCATCAAACGGGACACGCGCGATGACCTGTTGAACCCCACGAAGGGGACCCTGATCCAGCTGGATATCGCGCCGACGGCTGGCTATTACCGGGGCGATTTCTTCGGCGTTTCCACAAAAGCGACCGCAGCTGCCTACTATGCCCCGTTCAGCGATGATTTCCTTGTGCTGGCAGGACGCATAGGCGCGGGATCCTTCATCGGGGCTGATCTGAAGAACATCCCGCCTTCGCTGCGCTTTTACTGTGGCGGCGGCGGATCCGTGCGCGGCTATGCCTACCAGAGCATCGGCCCTCACGACAAGCATGATGACCCGGTCGGCGGGCGTTCGTTCCAGGAAGTCAATCTCGAAGCACGGTTTCGCGTGACCAAGGACATAGGCATCGTGCCGTTTATTGACGGCGGCACTGTCTATAAGGGCGAGTTTGGAAACATCGGTGAGGATTTCCGGTGGGCGGCTGGCATCGGCCTGCGCTACTACACGGCCATCGGTCCCATCAGGCTTGACGTCGCCATGCCTTTAAACAAGCAGAAGCGTGACAAAGGCTACCAATTTTATATCAGCATAGGACAGGCGTTCTGATGAATACACAAGGATCTGCGCATGCCCAGGCAGAGTCCCCGCAGGGGGACCTCCCTTCCTCTCCCCCCTCCAGTCCTGCCGCCCCAAAAGCCCTCCGCAGGCGCATCGTGCGCTGGATGCTGGCGGCCATCGGGATCACCTTTGCCATCATACTGTGCAGCGCTGCAGCCCTGCTGTTTTTCCTGCGCACGTCCTCCGGTGAAAGCTGGCTCACGGCCAAGATCAATGCTTCACTTTCGTCCATGGGATCCGGGCTGTCCGTCTCCGTGGGATCTGTCACGGGGCCCCTGCCCGCGCATTGTTCCGTGCGCAATATCATTGTCAGTGATCTGGACGGGGTATGGTTCAAGGCGGATGAGGTCCGCATGCATCTGGACTTCGGGCGTTTGATGGACGCGTTCAGCATCGCAGAGATCGCCGTCGTGAACCCGGAAGTATGGCGGGCTCCGCGATTGAATGCCGTGGAGCCCGTGCAGGAAACAGAGGATGACGGCCCGGGCAGCAGCATCTTCCGTATCATCCAGGACAATAAGGATATTTTTAAGAAATGGCCTTCGGTCCTTCCGGCACTTTCCTGTGAGCGGTTCGTCATCAGTGATCTCCGGCTTCGGGAGGCGCTGCTGGGCTTTCCCATGACTCTTTCGTGCCTGGCAGATGCCCGCGTTTCCCGTGACGGTGTCAGGGCAAATGTCGTCGTCCGGCGCCATGACGCCCCCTGCCCTCCGACAGAGCTCCACCTCGAGCTCAATGACGAACTTGCGCTGAAGGCCAGCATCGATGCCAATGACTTCGGGATCGCTTCCGCCTTCTCCCCTGAAGCGCTGTCCTCCACGGCATGGTCCTTCCGCCTGAAAGGCGACGGACCTGTCGACAACTGGAAGGTCACTTCGTCAGCCGCTATCCTTCAAGCGCAGCCTGCGGGCGACGCCCAGGCGGATGTCCAGTCACGGAGACTCGCATCGGCAGAGCTGGAATCGAACATCCGTGTCCTCCCGGACCGCATCCGGTCGGATCTCAGCGCCACCCTCGCCTCTGGCCCCCGCGCTGCCATGCTGTGGAAGGCCATGGGGCTGACAGACGGAAAGGCAGACATAAAGCTCCATGCTGCTGCGGAATTATCCGACGAAGTCAGCGTGGACTGCTCCGCGGCACTGGATTTTGCCAAGCTCGGCTGGCAGGACAGGGATCTGGCTCTTCTCGTAGGACCTTCTCCCCGTTTTGCACTGCATGCAACGCTGCAGAAAGGGAGCGGCAGCGCCCTGCAGGCAGCGGTCGATTCGCTCAAGCTCGACAGCGCCAGCATGAAGGCGGATGCGGGCGGCACGCTGAACATGGCCGGCGCCGATGAAGACGGCATGCGAAAGTCCTCCATGGATCTTTCTGCAGACCTTTCCTTCGACCAGCCCACTCTGCGCAACGCGGTCCTTTCCGGGGACGGCACGCTTTCGGCACGCGTTTCCGGGAGTTTTCCCGACCTGGCCGCAAACGTGCAATGCTCCAGCAAGAAATTGCGGCTGGACCGGACAACGCTGGATGATACCGTGCTCAAGCTCTCCCTGCCCCATATCGACGTCCCGCATCTTTTGAAGAGCCTGCCGCTGGTGATGCAGCGCGTGCAGAAGGCGCTTTCCACGGACGGTGGAGGCCTTTCTGACGGAGGGGATGGCGTCCTGGCTGATCCGCTGCTTGCCGGCACGTGCAAGCTGAGCAGCCGGGTCAACGGGCAGCCCGTTTCCCTCGACATGGCATGGGGCGCCAGGGAATCCCGGCACGGATTGGATCTCGACCTGCGCTCGCTCCTGTTCAGCGCCGCCTCGGCCAAGGTCCAGGGAAATATTTCCGCGGCACTCCCCTATGGTGGGGCTGCGGCCATGGAGAAGGGTTCCCTGGCGGAATACCTCGGCCTCCCCCCCATGGGCATCCGCGGGTCCCTTGCCCTGGATGTCGATGACTGGAAGCCGCTCTCTTCCCTTCTTGGCATGGCCATCTCCGGCTCCCCTGTCCATGCCCAGGTGCATCTTGATGCTGATTCCGGGCAGTCGCTCAGTGTGCATGCCGCTGTTCCGGCCCTGGCATGCCCTGCCGCTTCCGGCGTGCAGCTCAGGGATCTTGCTGCGGACATCCAGGGTGAAGACCTGTGGGGCTATCCTTCCTTCAAGGCAGAAACATCCCTCAGCTCGCTGAAAGCCGAGGGGATCGGCATGGGTCCGGCGGCGTTTTCCGCTGCGTGCAGCACGGCGGATGGCAAAAAGTCCCCAGGAGCGAACGCCCTGTCCGCCCTGGACCTGAACGTTGACGCCAAGATCGATTCCCTGCTTGCAGGCGCGTCGAAGCTGGAAAAGACATCCCTACATCTTTCGCTTCCCCATGCCAATATCCTTCGCCTGGCACAGGCTGTCCCCAGCGTCATGCAGCGCGTTCAGCAGGCACTTTCCAAGGACGGCGGACGCCCTGCGGCCGGGGACGCCGTTTTGGCTGCGGACCTGCTCGAAGGAACGTGCCGCCTGCACAGCCTGATCAACGGAGAGGAGGTCTCCCTGGACTCTGCATGGGGCGTCAGGGAAGCCATGAAGGGATTGGATCTTGCCCTCCAGTCGTTTTTGTTCAGCGCCGCATCCACCAGCGTCAAGGGGGATCTTTCCGTAGAGCTCCCCTACGCTGCACCCCAGGAAAAAGGATCTCTGGCAGAATACCTCGGGTTGCCGCCCATGGGGCTCCGCGGTTCCCTGTCCATGGACATCGATGACTGGAGGCCCCTCTCCATGATGCTGGGAAGAAAGATCACCGGATCGCCCGTCCATGCGAAAGTGCTGCTTGATGCTGACCCAAGGCAGTCGGTCAGCGTCCAGGCCTCTGTGCCCGCACTGTCCTGCCCGGGATCTGCTGGTGTGCAGATCAGGGATCTCGAGGCGAAGATCATGGGTGATGACCTGTGGGGCTATCCTTCCATGAAGGCGGACACTTCTTTCGCCAGGATCAAGACCGGAAGCATCGACATGGGGCCGTCGGCGCTCGCCGTGGCAGGCACCACAGGGGAAGCCCAAAAGGCCGGAGAGTCCGCATTGTCATCCCTGGACCTGAGCGTAGAAGCAACGAACGAATCTCTGCTTGCAGGCGCATCGAAGCTGGAAAAGACATCCCTGCACTTCTCTCTTCCCCATGCCAACGTCCTGCGCCTTGCCGATGCCCTCCCCGGAGCAATGCGGCGTGTCCAGAACGCGCTCTCATCCGGCAGCGGGCAGGCCTCCCTTCCTGATGACATTCCTGCGGCAGAGCTCATGGCAGGAAAGATCCGTCTGAACAGCCGTATCAACGGCCAGGCGGTCTCCCTTGACACCGCATGGGGCGTCAGTGAAGCGCCACAAGGCTTGAAGGCCATCCTGGAAACACTGGCTTTCCAGTCCGGCAAAAGCCGCGTGAACGGGAATATCGCGGCTGAGCTCCCCTATGCTGCAGCACCGCATGCAAAAGGAAGCGTAGCAGATATGCTTGGCGTGCCCCTGCCCTTGCTCAGGGGGGCTCTTGATGTGCATATCACCGACTGGCATCAGCTTGCGCCGCTCATTGGAGCAAAGATATCCGGTGCGCCCCTGACCGCACATCTTGCCTTCGATGCAGATACGGCACAGTCCGCCGTGTTCAAGGCATCCCTCCCGCAGTTTTCCCTCGATGGTGACCAGGCGGTCTCCATAAGCGACGCCGCGATCGACATATCCGGAAAAGATCTGTGGGGCTCCCCTTCCCTGAACGTGTCCTCATCAGTCGCCAGGCTCCATGCAGCCGGCATCAACATCGACAAGTCATCGGTGAAGGTCAGCGGGGATAGGGATCATGCCGACTTCTCTGTCGCAGCGGCTGGCGATGTCGCCGTCGACATCCTGGGAAAATGGAAGCCGGGCGAACTCGCCCTGCAGAAGTTCTCAGCGCAGGTGCTGCCCGCTGTCGCCGGCCTGCAGGGGAAGACGCCCCTCGGCCTGCGCGTGGAAAGACCGCTCACCGCCACATACGGCGCAGATTCCTTCACCCTGCCGGAAATGCGTGCTTCCGTGCTTCCCGCGGGCAAGCTGTATTTTTCCGGCTCCTATGCGCCCGGTGCCATGAAGTTGAGATCGGAACTGTCTGATATCGATCTGGCACGCTATAAGGAGTACATCGCAGAGATCCCTGAAGGACGCATCGGACTCACCACTCAGTTTTCAGGGAAGCCCGAAAGCCCGGCAGGTCGATTTAATGTCAGCATCAAGGATCTGATCCCTTCAAAAGGGCTTCCTTCCTTCACGGCGGACATAACCGGCGTGCTTGACCAGTTGCGATCCGGCCGGGCGCTCGACGTGAAATGCCTTTTTGCCGAGTCCACGAAAAAGAACTACGGCATCAGCAGCGCTGACATACACGCCAGCATCCCGTTCACGGCTCCGGGAGCGGGGAAGATGTCCCTGCCCGATATGGACGGCAATATCGCCGCGCATATCGCCCTCAAAGGCCAGCTGGAACATATGGCCAAATTGCTGCCTCTGTCCGACCAGAAACTCGCCGGCGCCGTCTCCGCCGACATCAGCGCTTCGGGCAGGCTCGCCGCCCCTGTGATCGACGCAGCGGTGCAGCTTGCCAACGGGCGCTTCGTCGACGTGGCCCAGGGTGTCCAGCTTTCCGGGATAACCTTCGGCTGCTCCGCCAGGCAGGTCGATCCGGTCAGGCAGTCAGGCAAGATCCTCATCGACTTCGGAGCCAATGACGGACGGAAGGGCTCCATCGGCATGCATGGGAATGCGGACCTGGCGACGATGGTTTTCGATGTCAATGGAAAAATCGATTCCCTTGCCCCGCTGCGCAGGCAGGATATCAATCTTCTCCTCTCTGGCAGTTTCGGATTGAAAGGCCCGCTGACCGATCCTGCTGTCCATGCCGACATCGTCATCGACAAGGGAAGGATCGAGCTTGCGAACCTGCCGGGCGGCTCTATCACGGAACTGGAGATCTACCAGCCGGAGCAGGATAAAAAAAAGCAGGAAGTTTCTTTCGGCACCATTGATGCCCATGTCCGGATCCCCAATCAGCTGTTCATCCAGGGCTATGGCCTCGACTGTGAATGGAAGGGGGATGTCTATGCAAAGGGGGCTCTCACCCGGCCTTCCGTCACCGGCAGCCTGGAAGCGGTCCGCGGAACGCTCGATATCATAGGCAAGAACTTCAAGCTGGCCGAGGGCAAAATTTCCTTTGACGGCGGTTGGCCCGTCAGCCCCCTGTTGAACATCGACATGGAATATCAGGCTTCCAACGTCACGGCCGACATCATCATCGGCGGCACGGCCTCCAATCCCAAGCTGAACCTGACCAGCAAGCCTGTCCTCCCCCGTGATGAGATCCTCGCGCAGGTGCTGTTCGGCCAGTCATCAGGCAGCCTCAGCCATGTCCAGGCCCTGCAGCTTGCATCCGCGGTCGCCACACTGGCCGGATTTGGCGGGGCGGATGTCCTGGGGCAGACACGGAAAGCACTGGGCATCGACGTGCTCAAGCTTAATTCGGACAATGACGGCAAGGATTCCGATGTCTCCCGTACGACGCTGGAGATGGGGACGTATATCCATGACAATGTCTATGTCGGCATGGAACAGGGCGTTGGAAAAAGCAACGATACGGGTGCCGTGGTCGAGATCGAACTGCTTCCGGGCGTGGGCGTGCAGGCAAAGACATTCAGCACGAAGTCTGAATTTGGCATAAAGTGGAAAAAGAACTACTAGATCAGCAGCTACCGGAGGACATCACTGCCATGGATGGCACAGCATGCAATGATATCAGGTATCTCAAGGAAATGCCGGTGACCGTGCGCTACGGCGAAGTCGGGGCAAACGGCTTCGCCACGCTTTCTTCCCTTGGCAACTGGCTGCAGGAAGCCGCAGGACTGAGCGCGGACGAGCTGGGCTTTGGCGCTGGGGCGCTTTCCCCCTACGGCCTGACATGGATACTGATGCGCATGATCCTGCATATCGAACGGCTCCCTTCCCTGGAAGAATCCCTTGTCATTGCCACATGGCCCTCAAGGTTCAGCCACTTTGGCTACCGCGGATATAAGATCTTCGACAGTGAACGGCGGTGCATCGTCCATGGAGGGAGCGCATGGTCTGTTATGGATCTGGCGGCGCGTTCCCTGTCATCGCTTCCGGAAGAGCTCACGGCTCGTTATCCTGAGGCCCCTTCCGGGTGTGATGAGTTCAGCTGCAGGGCGATCCCGAAGATGCGCAGCGCGGAGTGCACAAGCCGCATCCGGGTCCGCAAGGATGACCTGGATATCAACGGCCATGTCAACAATACAAAATATCTGGCATGGATCATGGAAAAGCTGCCTTTTGCGCAGGCTGTTTTTCCCAGGATGGTGGACATTTCCTTCAGGGCCGAATGCCTTCCCGAAGATGAGCTGGATGCATCGTGCATGGTGGCTGACCATGGCGAGATCGCTCCAGCCATGCCAGAGGGACCGCCTGCTGTGAAATACGTGCTGCATTCCGTGACGCGCATCAGCGACAACAGCAACGTATGCCGGGCGTTGTCCGCATGGTCAGCGTGAACCTCGGGGCATGGACGCCGGCGCCTGCCGCCCTTGCGGGAAGCATCATTCGAAGTGCAGGATGTGCCCCATCTTTACCTGCTTGGTGCGCATATAGCGTTCGTTGACTTTGCACAGTCCGATCTCGATCGGCACACGTTCCGTGATCTCCAGGCCATAGCCTTCGAGCCCGACGATCTTCCGGGGATTATTGGTCATCAGCCGCAAGCGGCTGATCCCGAGATCCCTGAGCATCTGAGCGCCTATGCCGTAATCCCGCAGGTCAGGTGCGAAGCCGAGCTTTTCGTTGGCCTCAACGGTATCGTAGCCTTTTTCCTGCAGGGCATAGGCTTGGATCTTGTTTTTAAGCCCGATGCCCCTGCCCTCCTGGCGCATATAGAGGAGCGCCCCCCTGCCCTCCTTGTCGATCTGCCTGAGAGCAGCTTCCAGCTGGTTGCCGCAATCGCAGCGCAGCGAGCCAAACGCATCGCCCGTAAGGCATTCGCTGTGGACACGGACAAGGACAGGAGTATTGTCCCTGGTTTCGTCCACCTCGCCTTTGATGAGGGCGATGTGCGTATCGGGACTGGCATCGGATTCGTAGGCGATGATCTTGAAGGTGCCGAAGCGTGTCGGAAGGTTGGCTTCACCGACCCTTTGGACAGCCAGTTTTCCTTTGCGAATGTGATAGCGGATCAGATCGCTCAGGGTCGCGATGTGGATATCGATCTTCCGGGCCATAGCCATCAGCTCGTCCCGGTGGGCGACTTCGCCGTTCTCGTTGAGCACCGAGCAGATGACGGCTGCTGCCGGAAGCCCGGCGAACGCCGCCAGATCCACGCCGCCTTCTGCCATTCCAACGCATTTGAGCACGCCACCGTTGGCTGCGCAGACCGGGAATACGTGGCCAGGCGTCAGGAAATCCTCAGGGTCCGCATCCTCGGCGATGGCAGCCTGTATGGTGGCCACTCTGGCGGCGGCAGACATGGCGTCCCTGGATATGTTCTTAAGGTCGAAGGATACGGTCGCCTTCCTGTGATCTGATCTGTTTGACTGCACCGAAGGAAGTTTTAACTTCTGGATGAGGGCTGACGACAGTGCCAGGTAAATGATCCCGCCGGCCATGCGGCTCATGAAATTGATGATCGCAGGCGTCACATGGCGGGCAGCGACCACCAGGTGGCCGGTGGATGATTTGTCATCATCGTCAGCAAGCAGAAGGATCTTTCCGGTGCGGATGTCATCGATGGCCTGTTCTATCGTGCAGAGCGGGGAAGCCGTATCCATTATGAAACCTTCCAGGATTATGTGATATGTTGCGTTGCGATCTGAAAATTCACCGGGTTGACAAGTGTGAAAAACGTTTTCCTGGGGTGGCTGCGGGGCAATGCGTTCAAGACGCCGAGACGCCGCAGATGTCCTGCATATACCATCCGATAAGGTAGGAATGCATCGCCTCCAGAGAATCCGCGAAGCATACCGAGAATCTGTTCCGCTTATAGAAGCCATCGCGTTCCATGCGTTCCAGCTGCAGCTTGAGCGGGTCATAAAAGCCGCATGCATTGAAAAGGATGCATGGCTTCTGCAGGCGGCTGAGACGTATGAGCGATATGACTTCGGAAATTTCCTCAAGCGTGCCGCTGCCTCCGGGGAGCGCGACATAGGCATCGCCCTGCTCAAGCATGATGCGTTTCCGCTCCGCCATGGTCTCGACCACGGTAAGCTTGGTGAGTCCGCAGTGTTCTGTCTCCCTTTCGACGAGGAAACGGGGGATGACGCCATACACCTTGCCGCCCCCGGCGAGCGCGGCATCCGCGACGATGCCCATGAGCCCGACGCGTCCGCCGCCGTAGACAAGGGCATATCCGCTGGCAGCGATCCATGCCCCCAGGGATCTGGCACAGGCTGCGTACGCCGTATCATTGCCGTAATGTGCACCGCAATAGACTGTGATGTTCATGCGTTCCTTTAGGTATGCTGCCGTGCCGGGCGATGTTTCCTGGCGGCGGGATGCATGTTCATTTTTTCTTTCGTGATGATGTGCTGCGTTTTTTCCTTATGCCGTTTTCTGCCAGCCATGCCAGTTCGCTGAGCCTGCTGTCGACCCTTTCGAACAGGGTCCCCTTCGCGAACGTACCGTCTTTCCTGCGCCGGCCTGCCGGCATCCCCGTAAGCAGCTCCAGTGCTTCCGCAATGCTGCTCACAGGATAAATGGCAAATTTCCCTTCGCGGACGGCCTGGATGACATCCTCGCGCAGCATGAGATGTTCCACGTTGTCGCGGGGGAGGATGACCCCCTGCTCTCCTGTCAAACCTCGCCGCGAGCAGAGTTCGAAGAATCCTTCGATCTTGCGCGTGACGCCGCCCACGGCCATGACCTGCCCCGACTGGCTCAGCGCGCCGGTAAAAGCGAGGGAAAGCCGCACAGGGACGCCGGATATCGCCGACAGCAGCGCGGCAAGTTCAGCGCCGGAGGCTGAATCCCCCTCGATACCGCTGTAGCTCTGCTCAAAGCATATGCTCCCTGTGAGCACGAGGGGCTTGTTATGCGCAAACTGGGATGTCAGATAGCTTTTAAGGATCATCATGGCCTTGGTATGGATCGGACCTCCCAGTTCCGCCTCGCGCTCCAGATCGACGATGCCCCCATGCCCTACGCCGACAGTGCAGGAGATCTGGTGCGGGAGCCCGAACTCGTAATCCCCGCAGGTCGTGACGGCAAGTCCGTTGACGCAGCCGACTTCACTGCCGGTGGTGCGGATCTTGATGATGTTCCTGTCGTACTCCTCCATGTACAGTTCTTCATTCAGGTCGCTGCGCCTTCTCCGGGCAAGGAGGGCCTCATGGAGGCTTGAGGGATCAACGATGCTCTTCCCCTGCAGTTCAGCCGTCGCCGAGGATTCGATCAGGATCTCACGCATGAGGGGGAAATGCAGGGACAGCTTCCTGCGGTCCTCGCAAAGCTCTGACCCATAGTCCACAAGTCCGGCAAGTGCGCCGCGGTCGAAGGGAAGGAGTTCATTGGCATCCATGATGCGCGCGAGCTGGCAAAGCCAGGAGCGCACGTTTGCCGCATTTTTTTCTGTTTCCGTCGTCATCTGCGCCTTGATCTTAAAGAGTTTTGCGAACATCTCGTCTGCGTACAGCAGATGTTCGTAAAGCCCTTCCTCACCGACGAGGATGACCTTGATGTTCAGCGGGACCGGTTCAGGCTCGATGCTTTTGGAGCGCGAGGATTCGAGCATGTCCATGTCTTCCAGGCGCGCCATGCCGGAACGCAGGGCGCGCATCAGGCCTTCCCACGCCGGAGGGAACTGCAGCAGGTCTTTTGCCTGCATGATCAGGTATCCGCCGTTCGCGCGGTGCAGGGAACCTGCCTTGACAAGGGTGAAATCTGTCGTCAGCACGCCAAGCTCCACTTCCCTTTCAATGGAGCCGAGGAGGTTGGAAAAGGTAGGATGAGGCTCGATGACGACAGGCGCTCCGGAAAGCAGGCTGTTATCCACGAAGAGATTGATATCGTATCTGCCCAGGTCGCATTCCGGCGCCTGGGCGTGTTCCGCATGCCCCGCAGGCACAGGTGAAGGATCCCGCGGAAGGAATATGTCGACGTGCTCCAGCATATCCTTACGCACATTGGCAAAAAAGGCATTTAAAGGTGCATCCTGGCCTTCGCATCCGGACATGCGGCACATTTTACGCTCAACGGGAAGCAGGCAGCGGTCAAGAACGGCCTTGAGCGCATTGCGCTCGATCTCCTTGCATTGCTGAAAATGTTCCTTTTCCAGGCGGCTTAATTTTCTGATATGCGCGGACAGCTGGTGCAGAAGCCGCTCGCTCCTCCGCTTCAGTTCCAGGCGCATCGGGGCGTCCAGCTGCCCTATGTCCTCATCGCTCATGCGCTGGCCGTTCAACATCGGGAAGAGCGCGAGGGTCCCCAGATCTTCCGCTTCAAGGGCGAAACCTTTTTTGGCGGCGAGGTCTTCGAGGATCTCCACGAGCCCCGCACGTTCTTTGCGAAACTTGTCCTCCTGGACACGGCGCTTTTTGCTGAATGCTTCCGAATCCAGGTGCACAGCCAGTTCGTCCTTGACTTTGGCTATCGCAGCTTCAAAGGACTGCTTGAAGGTCTTTCCCTGTCCGGCAGGAAGCTGGATGAGGCAGGGATGGTCTTCGTCAGCAAAGTTGTTGACATACAGCAGGTCTGGCGGGATGGGTTCCTTGTTGGCCTTGGGATCGAGAAAATTGCAGAGCATGTATGTCCTGCCAAGGTCAGGATCGCCGGAAAGAAAGATATTGTAGCCCGTATTGCGGATGTGGAGGCCAAGCTCCAGGGCGGAAAGCGCACGGGGCTGCGCCGGCCTCAGCCTTCCGCTCCTGGGGATGCGTGTGCTATCCTCCCAGGGGATCCGTTCCACAGGCCAATTTGGCCGCAGATCGTCAGCGGCGAGTTTTGCAGGAGCATGGTTATGCATGGTCATTTCGTATCCTGCTGGTATAACCTGGTTGGCAGTTCATCGTGCAGGTGCGGCATCCTCTGCCGTTTCCTCCCGCCTGTCACAGGGGTGATCTCTTTCCATAGAGTTCGCTGAGGATGGCGCCGGCTCCCTGCGCAAGCAGATGGTCTGCGAGTCCGGTTCCCATGATCTCAGCCTGTTCTGGAGAAGCCTGACATCTGCGCGTCTCGCGCAATACTGTTTTGCCGGCGACATCGGCTACGAGGCCGGTAAGTTCCATATGGCCTTCACGCATGACGGCGTGAGCTGCGATCGGCACCTGGCATCCGCCGTCAAGCCTGCGCAGAAAAGACCGTTCCGCAGTCAGGCAGAGCATGGTCTCCGCGTGGTTGAGAAACGAAATGATATCTTTCAGATCCTGGCGGTCGGTCCGGATCTCGATCCCCAGGGCCCCCTGCCCCACGGCAGGAAGGAACAGCGGCGGCGTCAAAGGCTGCATATGCGCGGCGGAGATGCCAAGGCGCTTCATTCCTGCGGCGGCAAGGATGACGGCGTCGTACATGCCTTCACGCATCTTGCGGACGCGTGTCTCCACGTTGCCGCGGAGCATGGATACCGTGAGGTCCGTCCGGTAACTGAGCAGCTGCGCCTGGCGGCGCAGGGAACTGGTGCCCACGACGGCGCCGGGAGGGAGGCTTTCCAGCGTGGGGTATTTTTCCGATACGAAAACGTCATGGCTGACTTCCCTCTTCAGGACGGCTCCAAGCATGAGTCCGTCGGGCAGCACCATGGGAACGTCCTTCATGCTGTGGACGGCCAGGTCTGCACGCCCGTCCAGCAGGGCCTCCTCGATCTCCTTGACGAAAAGTCCTTTCCCGCCGACGCTGGCGAGCGGGACGTCAAGGACTTTGTCGCCTTTTGTCCGGATGGTCAGCAGTTCCGCCTCCAAGTCTTCGTACCGGGCGGCAAGGAGGGCTTTTATGTGATTCGCCTGCCACAGAGCGAGCATGCTCCCGCGCGTGGCGATGGTGATCTTTCTCATCATGTCTCCTGGGAAGCGGTGAAGGAGCGTGGACTCTAATGCCCGCAGCAGCTGGCGCAGTTGCCTCCCGCGCAACCGGAGCAGCCCCCGCCTGACGGAGCGGCAGGAGCAGGATCGCCCGGGGCCCTGCCGCTTCCGAGCCTGCAGGAGCAGCGGGAGATGAGCTTTTCCGTTTCCGCCGAGTGGCACTTGGGGCATTCCGGCAGAAGATCGCCAAAGACGAGCTCTTCAAAAGAATGGCCGCAGGAGCGGCATTTGTACTCAAAGATGGGCATATCGGTATTCTCCTGGAAAATTATTTCAGCAGTTCAGGACATTGGAAAAGATAATGGTCGATAAGCTCGCAGGAAAGATGCATGCATACCTCATGCATTTCCTGAATGAGGGGCGTTTTCGGCGAGGAAACGCAGAGTTCGTAATCGCAGGCGCCGGACATCTTGCCTCCGCCCTTGCCAGTGAAGCCGATGACGGTCATGCCCGCTTTCCTGGCTTCCTCGATGGCGCGGAGGACGTTCGGACTATTGCCTGACGTGGAGATCGCGACGAGGACGTCACCCGGCTTTCCCAGTCCAGCCACCTGCCGTGCGAACACTTCGTCATAGCCATAATCGTTGCCGACGGCTGTCAGCGTTGAAGTGTCAACGGTAAGTGCAATGGCAGGCAGCGGACGCCGCTCCATGAGAAAGCGCCCCAGCAGCTCCCCTGTCATATGCTGGGCGTCAGCGGCGCTCCCCCCGTTGCCGCATACAAAGATCTTGCCGCCGTTCGCCAGGCAGCGGGCCATCTGCCGTGCTGCTGCATCAAGAGTCCCTGCGCATGCAGAAAAAAAAGAACGGCGCAGCGCAGCGCCTTCTTCAGCATATGCGTTGATGATATCAAATGCTTCGTCCATGTGGTCACCTGCCAGGAAAGTGTTTAAGCTTTTAATAAAACGATATTATCTGAAAAATCGTGTCGTGACAATGATAAAAAAACTGCATGTTCCCATGGGATTTTCCAGCGATTTCAACAGAAATGCAGGAAAAAACGATGCAGATTTAAAATTGCGTTCCAGGGCATTTTGATGGTAGTGAGAAGCATGAACGCTGTTAAAAAGCTTCTCATCATCACAAAGAGCGACCCGGCCGCTGCCAATACGGCAGCCGCGGTCAGGCAATGGCTTGGGCAGCGGAACGTGGACTCCGTCCTTTACGATGCCGATGCCGCCCCTTCTGCCCTTTGCGCCGCGGCGTCGAGCTGCGATGCCGTAGTCATCATGGGCGGCGACGGGACGATGATCGGGCTCGCACGGAAATTATGGCAGACGCGCGTCCCCTTGGCGGGCATGAATTTCGGCAGGGTCGGATTCCTCAATGAGCTGCCAAAGTCCGGCTGGGAAAGCCCCCTCACCGACCTGATCCAGGGGAAATGGCTGGTTGAGCGCCATATGGCACTCCGATGGCGAGTCCTGAAGCAGTCCGGACGGGGATTGGAAGCTGCCGCGGAGGGCATTGCGGTCAATGATGTCGTCACGGCGCACGGCATCGTTGCGCGCACCGTCTCCCTGGAAGTGCAGATAGACGATGTCCTTTTCTCGACACTGAGCGGGGATGGCATCATCATCGGCACGCCACTCGGTTCCACAGCCTATACGGCATCTGCCGGGGGCCCGCTTGCGATGCCTTCTCTCAACGCCATGCTCATCACCCCCATCTGTCCGTTTTCAGGCGGGTTTTCTCCCTTGGTCCTTCCCATGAACTCGCATATCCGCCTGAAGGCATGCCGCCCTAACAGTGACATCATCGTCTCTATCGACGGGCAGGAGGATCATACCCTGGCATTTGGTGACGTCCTCGAAGTGTGCGGCATGGCAGACGGACTGCATATGCTGGTCAGCGAGGGAAACTGGTACCTCAAGCGCCTTATTTCCCGCGGCATTATTTTCCCCGG
>JAEEGL011516153.1_pt1 | contig 20998 bp, 19 predicted proteins | sample 9134231 | NCBI WGS metagenome assembly JAEEGL01 (sample SAMN16246548, study PRJNA631951) | gut metagenome | biome: gut microbiome; feature: rumen; material: fiber-attached | host: Bos | place: Iran: Karaj | collected 2018-10 | reverse complement strand
TAATTCATAATGCATAATGCATAATTGACCGCTTCGCGGAGCTGAAAGCCTAAAGCTTAAAGCTTAAAGCTAAATACATGCCGCTACCGCCCGTAGGGCGAGACCATTCATACCGCTTGTAAGCGACCATAGGGAGCGCAGCTGGCGGCAAAATAGAACCGCGTTAGTGGTGAAAGAACACCGCCATGGGTGCCAACCCACGGAATGGGTGCCAACCCACGGAATGGGTGCCAACCCACGGAAAAAAAAGATTATATTCATTTGACGTATTGAAAGGAGTAGGTATAGTAGGTATAAAATCACCGGAATAACAAATGCAATACCCCTGCCGCCCGAAGGGCGAGACCATTCGTTAACCGCTTGTAAGCGACCATAGGGAGCGCAGCTGGCGCCCAAAGCATCGACAATGCCCAAAACAATGCCTTGTCATGGCAGGAGAGGATAAAATGGCATCACAGCAATATCAAGTCAATCCTTTTGTCGGTCAACAGCCATTGGAACGGATGGCTGGGGAACTGGCTTTTTTGCATGGGGCAGAGGCGACAAGGCTTCCTGATGCCAAGAACAGCCATTCCATGGATGTTCGAAATCGTCGTCGGATGCTGGCCTATCATCGGTTAGAAGCCCTGCGGGAAAAAATGGCTGCCTTGAAAATTGAAGTCGGTGACATAAATACCGAAATAGATGCGGCCATGCAGGAAAAATACGGTGATTGATTAGTCTGTCACAAAAACAAACAAGGAGTTGAAAAGGATCAAAAAGGCAGTATATTAGGTAATAAAATCAGTTGTTTCTTTATGCTTTACAAGCGTATTTAATAGGATGGGGATCCTGAAATGAAAGGGTTCATTAGAAGATTCTTCAATGCTTTGAAGCCGTGCGCGGGGCTTGTACAAGCTCCAAGGTTCAAGGCTTCATTGCCGTTGCCTGAAAGTCGCGATCATGGACATGCATCGGCAAGCGGAAGGCTTGTCACACGCGGCAGTATCGCCATGTCGCGTTGCCCGATGGTGTCTGAGGAAGAGATAGCAGCACGCAGAGAGAAGATTCTTCACTATGATTTTAGTTCATTCATGTCAATTAGATGCTCTTGACTGCGGGAAAGGGCTTGCGGAGATTGCGGAACTGAAGGACGGTTGGTATGACGGCGAGGAAATGGTTTTTGATAAACGTCGCCTGTAGAAGAGGCATATCCAATTCATAATTCACAATTCATAATTCATAATTATTGCAAGGCAACAACTTAGAGCCTGAAAGGCGAAATCTGGGTAACCCCCGACTTCAGTCGGGGGGGAGTGACAACCATCCAATTAGCGTCTGTAGGACGCCACTTACTATATGCCATCAGCACGCGATGCGTTTCACCACTGACCACTAACCACTGACCACTAATCATTATAATAAATTTGACATTCTGCAAAGGGAGAGTAAATTGAATGTTGGCATTCAATAAGAGGAGGATATCATGGCAACAGAAAGCATTTTCCATAATTTTTCGGTTGACGACCCCAAGGCTGTGAAAAAAGTCTTGGAGGCACTTGACTGGTTTGAAAAGCATCCCAAAAAACGCTGTAATCCCAAGTACCGTCCCGTCACGGATCCGCGAAAAATCAAAAAACTAATCGGTTGAACCTATTCGATTAAACGTCTAGCAAACTCCAGTTGTATTTCAAGGTATTCTTGAACCATCTTCATGGCACTGATTATGGGTTTGCCATAATCGTTCGTTACTTTGATTGAGATTGGAGGCAGACATGGGTTATTCATCCGTCAATATTCATGATATAATAGATTTGTATGGTATCGAGACCGTAGAAAAACTGGCTAGGACTTTCTCCTGTCCCTTGAATAAAGAGATTGAAGACTTTATGAGAGAGAAAGCCATTCCATTCGCCCAAAGGAAAATCGCTGTCACATATTTCATAATGGATGAAGAGCAGAGACTGGCCGGTTTCTTTTCACTGGCTGTGAAGATATGTCGAGTTTCATATGATTCAATAGGCAGGAGCGGCAGGGAAAAGCTTCTGCGCTATGGAACGGTCGAGGAAGACGATCATTGTATTCAAGCGACTTCATATTTGATTGCGCAACTTGGAAAAAATTTCAGTTTACCAGAATCAAATAGAATATCCGGAGATGAATTGATGGCATATGCCTGGGGGGCTTTGCAGGATGTTCAGCGCAGAATTGGTGGCGGTGTGATCATCCTTGAATGCGAAGACAAGCCCGGACTTTTGGATTATTATCAGAACAGGAACAAGTTCAAGATATACGGCAAACGTTTTTCTGAAAACAGCAATGTAGAATATCTTCAATTGTTGAGATTCTTTTGATGAGTGGCATCTTCTTTCTGATATAGCCATAGGCCATTGGCCATCAGCCATAAGCACGCGTAGCGTTTTCGTGTTTTTTGTGGTTAAAATAATTGTACTTTGTTAATTGTTAATTGTTAATTGCATTTGCTTTTAGCTTTCAGCTTTAAGCTTTTAGCTTCCATTGTAATTTGTTAATTGTTAATTGTTAATTGAAAAATACCATAAGCCATTGGCCATAAGCCATAAGCACGCGAAGCGTTTTCGTGTCCTTTTGTGTCTTTCGTGGTTCTCTGTATTTCGCTTTTAGCTTTCAGCTTTAAGCTTTTAGCTCATGATTATGTTTTACGCTTTATACATAAAGCGTCCTCTTGACTTCTTCCTCTCCCTCTGCGCCATCATCGCATTGTCACCGCTTCTTCTGCTTCTGACAATCGTCGGCGCGATTAAGATGAAAGGAAATCCATTCTTCACACAGCTGCGGCCAGGAAAGGATGAGAAGATCTTCCGACTCATCAAGTTTCGCACGATGACCTGCGAGACGGATGCCGATGGCAATCCGCTGCCAGACGAACAGCGGCTCGTTCCATACGGCCGCTTCCTCCGTTCCACATCATTGGATGAACTACCTGAACTGTTTAACATCCTGAATGGTGATATGGCGATAGTCGGGCCGCGGCCGCTGTTGGTAAGAGATATGGTGTTTATGACAAAGGAACAACGGAAGCGCCATACAGTTCGCCAGGGGCTGACTGGCTTGGCACAGGTAAGTGGTCGTAATGCCATGACATGGGAAGATAAGCTGGATTACGATCAACGCTATGTCCAAAATCTTTCATTCATGTTTGATTTTTTTATTGTGCTGAAGACCGTTTACAAAGTCCTGAAACGCGAAGGAATTACAGAAGAAGGGCAGGCTACAGCGATGGATCTTGGCGATTATCTACTTGCCAACGGAATGGTTCATAATGATGAATATATAGTCCGACAGGAAGAGGCGAAACGAATTTTAAGATAGCACATGAGACGAGAAAACAAAAATGGAAGCATATAGTGTTCTCATGTCATTATATAAAAAAGAGCATCCAGAATATCTTCGGTTATCTCTGGATTCGATGATAAATCAAACAGTCAAACCTGATGAAATCGTGCTTGTAGAAGATGGACCGCTGACAGATGAATTGTATGAAGTAACAAAAGAGTACAAGTCATATCTTCATATTGTGGTTAATAAGGTTAATCTTGGCCTTGGATTAGCTTTGAATATTGGATTACAAGAATGCAGAAATGAACTTGTTGCTCGTATGGATACGGATGATATCAGTAAACCTGACCGTTGTGAGAAACAATTAAAGCGTTTTGAAGAAAGACCAGATTTGTCGATTGTGGGTAGTCATATAGATGAATTCGTGGGGACTCCTGATAATATTATTTCACAGAGAGTTGTACCTATTACTTCCGAAGATATTTACAAATATGCAAAAAGAAGATCAGCTTTCAATCATCCGACAGTTATGTATAGGAAGAGTGCTGTTATAGCAGAGGGGGGATATAGTAATTTGAAACGAAACCAAGATGTGGATCTATTTGGAAGGATGTTATTCAAAGGGTATAAGGCAGAGAATATTGATGAATCCCTTCTTTGGTTTAGAAGTAGTGACGAGCTGGCAGAAAGGCGTAAGAGTTGGGAGAATACTAAAAGTTATATAGCTACAATACAAAGTTTTTGGAAGATGGGATATTCTTCTTTCCTTGATTTTGTAATAGTTGCTACGGCACAGATAGGTATGTTTATTATGCCTGTTATTTTTCAGAATTGGATTTATAAGCAATTTTTAAGAAACTGATTTGAAACTATGAATAAACATCATCGTGTCCTAATTGTTGGTACTATTCCGTATAACAAAAATACGTCATCAAGGGCTTTTGATGCATATTTTCATAATTGGGAAAAAGAAAACCTAAGACAGATTTTTTCAAACACAAAAACACCAGTAAAAGGACATTGTGGATCGCTGTATCAGATTACAGATCAGAGATTATTAAAAAGATTTTTTCATAGAATAGAAGAAGTTGGTATGATTTTTAAGGATGAAGAATTACCAACAGACTGGAAAGATAATGATTTAGAGGTAGGAAGTTCGTTTATAAGTTATTTATATCGTTTGGGAAGTAAGGATACTCCAGTTAAGTATTTGTTGCGTAAATGGCTTTGGGAAAAAAAGTTTTGGAATACAGAACAATTAAGAAACTGGCTCGATGAATTTAGACCAGAATGTGTCTTTCTTGCGTTCTCAGATGATTTCTTTATACCAGAAATAGCCCTTTATGTTTCAGAAAGATATAATATACCTATTATGTCATGCATAGGAGATGATTACTATTTTAATGATAGATTTTCTTTTTCTCCATTTTATTATATATATAGATATATGTACAAGAGGTTGATTCGTAGAATATTTACTCAAAAAGGTAGCGCTATATATATCGGAGATAAAATTCGAGATAAATACAACAGTGAATTTGGACTGAATGGAGAGACGGTATATTTAACATCTGATATAGAAAGGCATCCCTTTAGGGAAATTAACAAAGCACATCCTCGGATTACTTATTGTGGAAACATTAGGGTAGGAAGAAATGAATCACTTGCAGATATAGGAATGGCACTTGTTCAAATTAATCCATCTTACAAACTTGAAGTATATTCGGCAGAGAAAAATGATGAATTCATTAAGGTTTTGAGAGGAAAACCGGGGATAGATTATAGGGGAGCTGTGGCCTATAAAGAAGTTATGAAAATTATGGCGGATAGTGATATAGTGGTCATTGTAGAAGGATTCAGCCCAAAAGATGTGCAAATTATGAGGTATTCTTTATCAACAAAGGCAGCAGACGCCATGGCTACAGGTGGACAGATTCTTGTTTATGGTTCCATAGAATGTGGTGTAATAGAGTACATGAAATCTACAAACTGTTCAGTTGTATGTGAAAATAAGAATGACATAAAGGTATCAATTGAGCGACTGTTATCTGATGTTGAGATGCAAAAAAGGTTGTATGAACAGTCAGGAAAAATATATGTTGAACATCACGATAAGGATAGAAATCTTATCTTATCTGAAAACATGTTCAATATGCTTATAGAGAATGAGATATAAAATGGCTACTGTATCTTTGCTAATCAGTACATGTGATAAGTTTTCGGATCTGTGGGATGAGCATATAGCTTTACTCCGACAGCATTGGAAAGGAAAAATGTGGAAAACTTATTTAGTTACTGATAAGCAGACAAATAAAGAATATGAAGGGATAGAGATTATTGTGGCTGGCGAAAATAAAGATTTTCCCTTGAGAATAAAGTACGCGGCAGGGTACATTGATACTGATTACATTCTTCTTACCTTGGATGATTATTTTATCATAAATGACATATATGAGGAAAAGCTTCACTATCTTGTAGATAGAACTTACAATGAGCGCATAGATTATCTTAAGCTGTATGATCGTAGAATGATTGATCCAAAGAAATATGAGTCTGTTTATAGTTTATCAAAAATAGACTTGTCTAAAAAATATGCTATTACACTTTATCCTTCGATTTGGAATAAAAGCTTTTTATATAATTCAGTAAAAGAAGATTCTCCGCCTTGGTACTATGAACCATCATTGACAAATTATGCAAGGACTGCTAATGCAAACTGTCAATTTAGCCATGCAGGAACATTTGAAATTTTAGATGTAGTACGTAAGGGAAAAATACTTCGTAAAGCATATAGATATTTCAAGAAAAATAGAATCAAAATTGGAAATAGGCCAATAATAAGCATTTTTACCGAAACAAAATTAGTAATAATGGATTTTATTAGCTGGAATATGCCAAGAAATTTATTTATTATATTAAAAAGAATTTTAATTAAATTTGGCATGACATTTTACAGCGAGGATTGATTAATGAGTGACGATGGTGTCATAACAACAGAACGAAATACATATGTAGATGTGATACGTGGAATTGTGATGATTCTTGTGATACTTGGACATACAATGATAGGATGTACACAAGGCGCGGAAAATAGCCTTCTATATAATGTAATTTGGCCACTACAAGTACCTTTTATTTATTCTTGTGTCTGGCTATGTAACAAGATATAGTGGAAAAGTAGAAAATGCAGATTATTTATGGAAATTTGAGAAGAGAAGAACAATTTCATCATTATTTCCTTGATTAATATGGACATTTGTTGTATGTGGTCTTATATTTTTTAAATCGAATTTAGTTAATATAAAATACCTAATTTATCACATGGATGCTGGATATTGTTTTTTAACAACAATATGGTTCATATGTATTATATAGTATTGGAATTGGAATATTAATTGTAATTGGATACATTGGGAGAATGTCATTTTTAGGTATCCGATTAACACTATATTATATGCCATTTTATTTTGTTAGATATATTTATGGTCAAATTTAATATAGATTTTAATCATCTAAAAGAGTTATACAAGTAATTAAAAATATAATTGTTGTTATATATGTTATATATTTTGACTGACAGTTTTAGGTAGATATAAATTATATAATATAAAATATATTATATTTAATATTATGCTTAAAACAATGGCTTCTATTACTGAATGCATAGCAATTACTGGACTTCTCAAGAATGTTTTCAATAATCAAAATTATCATATAATAAATAATACGTGGGGGAGGACAAGAAATAGGATATTATTCAACAGAAATAAATGTTACCCATTATTTTTTTCTTTCGATTCTACAACAAGATCAAACTTTGAAAGTGACATCAATAAGAGGAACTTCTCTTTGGATAATAAATTATGCAATAACAATTTTTTTGACATTAATAATTGTTCAAATACTAAAAAATGAACAAAATATTCACATTAGTTCTATATAGAAAACATGTATAGCTTGTTTTCTTTTATAGGATTGGGAAATTTAGTCTAGAATTGTATATATTACATAGCTTTTCCTTGAATATCTTACGTTTGGATTTAATGCCTAAAATTACTACATGTTTAGGAATATTATTAATAATATTGAATTGTTTTGTTAATATATTAATAGTATGTATTATAGTATTAGTGATTCAAAAATAAATATTTATATATAATTTAAGGAATGTGTAAATAACTTTAAATGAAATCTTCTTTGTCGGGATTTCGCAACACGTTTTATGTCCGCTTTTTTCTTCCGTACGCAAGGGGATGCTGCCACCCGCTGTTGGTGGGGCTTGAAAAAGGGCGGTATGTGTACGCCGTTTAGGTTCGTGGTCGGACGCCAGCCAGGCCGTTGGAAGCGTTATAGCTATTCGTTCCGGACGGCTATAGATGATAGGAGGGCTTCGGGGCTTTGCGCCGGATGGCGCCGCCATATGTCAGGAAGTTCAATATATAAGGTTGTTCAACCTCTTTGCCATGAGAGGGGGGGGATGTTTCATGCCGTGCTTCCATGCCTGTCATGTAAGCTGTCGATGAAGGCAATGCCCTGAGCCCGATGACAAGTGAAGGGCAGGGAAGATACGTTATAAAATAATGCATGATTCATTGCTTCCCTGTCCTTTGTAACTTTGTCCATGTGTCCGTTGACTATCCGGCGTTGCTGCGAACAACCCCCAGACCGAAGGTCACCACGGGGTAGCCGATCATCAATATACACTGGGCAAGGGCGCTTTCCCTCTCCGTTTCCCGAAGAAGACGCGCCGCGAAGGCGCGCCACTGTAAGAATAAGTAATATGAATCCGAAGAAATTTGGTTCATATATTGAAGGGAAGGAGGAAGAAAAGCGGCGTGGTCTGAAAGCCAAAGCCGGAAGCTGGAAGAAATAGCATGAAGCGAACATCGCAGAAGAAAGGATTTAATGAAGAATTAATGCGTTTTTGGCGTTTTGGAAGATGAAATGCGAGCCTCGTCTGCCGTGCCACTGATATTGTCTGCGCCATTGAAATGTCGTGAAAAGCAGACAATCAGCTTGGCGGCTCACAAATATACTTTTAAGATGAGAATTTGTAAATATATTGTTATAGAATAAGAACCTTTGATAGATTAATATGAGAGTATATAATATAAAATAATACATGGATAAAGGAGTTGTTGGTTTATAGTAGTTCTATAAACAGCAAAATATATTATGAAAGTATTATGGATATCAAATTCACCAATTGGACCTGCAGCTGAAATATTAGGTGAAGAATATAAAGGTTCTAGTGGTGGTTGGATTCAAAGCGAATATGAAAATATTGAAAAAGATGGAATAGAGTTTTATTTTCTTTCATCTCTGCCAACAATAAGGAGAGGAGAAATTTTAAAAAAAATTAATAATATAGGAACATTGTATTGTGTAACAACTCCAAAACTATCTTATGGCATAAAATTAAGGAAAAGATTGTTAATAACAATACAAAAGATAATTGATGAGATAAAACCTGATTTAATACATATCTGGGGTACAGAGACATGGATTTCAAATGCTGTTGCCAATGTAGAAACTAAAGCTCCCAAAATAGTATTTATTCAAGGTTTAATAGGTGTACATCAAAGATATAAGGGAGGGTACTTTTTTAATAATTATATAAATAAACCTTTCCAAAATTCAAATAATCTAATTCAAAAAATATTAATAAAGATAAAACGTTATTTTTTTCTTAAACAAGTTGAAATAGAAAAAGATACAATTAATAAGTGTGGTAATGTTATAATAGATAATGAATTTTCGGAAGCATATTGTTCTTCAATATCAAAAGATATTAACTGCTATAAACATATTTTACTGCCAAATAAAATATTTTTTTCAAAGAAATGGGATATTAATAAATGTGAAAAAAACACTATATTTACAATATATGGAAGTAGCGCAGAAAAAGGAACCCAAAATCTCTTATGGGCAATTTTTATAGTAAAAAAAGAAATTCCAAATATAAAAGTATATATACCTGGTATTTATTCATTAGATCATGACGGAAAATTAATAAACAAGTCAAAAGATCCATTCCAAAGGATCTTATATAATATGATTCATTATCTTAATTTGCAAGATAATATTAATTTTACTGGAAGACTTAATCCTTCTCAAATGGCAGAATATTTAGTTAAATGTAATATATTTGTAAATACTTCTTGCATGGAAGTACATGCATTATCTTTACGAGAAGCAATGGTTGTTGGAGTTCCATGTATTAGTTCTTTATGCGGTAGTATTGGAGAATATCTAAAGGATGGAATCAATGGGTTAATTTATAGATATGAAGAATATGAATATCTAGCATATAAAATATTAACAATATTAAAAAATAATTCTTATGCAATAAAATTGGCTGAAAAATCAAAAGAAACATTTTTATATAATGAAAATAATAATTTATTTTCATTATATAAAGAATTGTGTAAATAATAACAGTGAAATTATTAGCTGGTGTAATTAATGACTATTTACATAATAATATTAATCATACTTTTATATTCATATATTATAGAACATATTGAGGTAAATAAAACAATTAAAAATAAAAATACAATTAGCCAATACCAATTAATATTTATTATTTTATTTCTAATGTGTGCATTAAGATCAAGCTCAGTTGGTCGAGATATTCCAGGTTATGAATTAGTTTATGAGTGGACAAAAGAAGTAGATTTTAATAATTTTAATTATGTATATTTTGAAAATGGATATATTTTCTTGTCAAAAATTTGTATTTTCTTAGGTATAAATTTTCAATATTTTCTTTCTATATGTTATGCAATAATATTATTACCATTGTATTTGTTTATTAATAAATATTCAAAAGATAAAATATTATCTATAATAATATTTGTATGTTATATATATTTTGAATTTGATTTAACAGGATTGAGACAAGCAATATCAATGTCTATATCATTGATTGGTTTAATGATCCTGTTGAACAAAAATCGATTAAAATATTTTTATTTTATTCTGGTAATAACAATTGCAATATTATTTCATAAAGGAGCATATATATGTTTGTTGATACTACCCTTTATGTTAATAACAGATATTATAGTTTATACATTATCAATAATATCGGTAAGTTTTATTAGTTTACTATTAAGAAAATATTTATTAGTTCAAATAAAAGATTTTTTTGGGAAAGCATCTTTCTCAACAGAAGCTAATATTTATATTGGTTTAAATTTTATTTTTCTATTATTGGTAGGTGTATTCTTTTTGATAATTCAGGTAAAAGAAAAAAAGGTAAAATTAAGTAATAATATAATAGAATGCGATTTGATAAGTAATTATCAAGCAGATGATTTTTTTCTGAAAATATATTTTTTAAGTATAATTGTTGCGTTATTTTTTGGAAAAGAAACATCAGCAAGAAGTTATATGTATCTAAATCAAGTATTAATTGTTTTACTTCCAAATAATATAATAAAACTACCAGAAAAAGATAAAATGGTATTTTCAACATTTTTAGTTGCGTTTTTATTTATATTTTTTATTATTAACACATTAATACATAATCCATTTGATATTGTTCCGTATAAATTTTATTGGCAGTAATATTTCAAAAAAAATAATATACATAAATTTATTGCACTATGATAAAAATAATAATTATAAATCATACATTTCAGAAACCTGAATTTTATAAAAGATGGAAAATTTTCTCAGATATGCATAATGATCTAGATGTAACATTGTTAGCTCCTGAAGAATGGGAATGGGGAAAAGAAAAGACTTTAACATATGGCCATATAGATAATATCAAAGGTACTATAATAGAAGATACACGTTTTAGAATACATTTAATTGATACAAAACGTGATAAATTAGGTGAATGGACATCAGAAAAACTTAAAATAGAAATAATAAATATAAAGCCAAATATAGTTTATTTTATCGGAGGTCATATTGCAGCACCTTTAATGCAAATAATTGATTTAAAAAATAAATATAATTTGAACAACATGAAAATTATAGCATTTAGCATGCGGGGACATACACCTACTATAGATTTTAAGGCAAATGAAAAAGGAATAAAAAAATATATTAATTATATAGCTAAAAAGTTGATATTTAGTCCAAGAATAAAAAAATGTAATAAATATTGTGATGCATTATTCTGTCATTATCCAATAGCAATGAAAGCTTTTCGTGATGAAGGATATAAAAAACCTATATATATACAAACTCAGGTAGGAGTTGATCCAGACATATTTGGACCAAATGAAAAATCAAGAGAAAGGATAAGAAATAAATATAATATAGGTAATTCATTTGTATTTGGTAGTGCTTCTAGGTTTCACTATTCAAAAGGATTATTAGAAATTATAAAAGCTCTTCCAAATGAAGGTAATTGGAAATATATGATGATGGGATGGGGACGTGAAGAAGAAGTAAAAGCAATAAAAAATGAGATAAAAAAACGTAGACTAGAAGAAAGAATAATTTTAACAGGTTATATAGATAAATGGGAAGATATGGCTGAGCATTGGAATGCTCTAGACTGTGCAATTCATACCCCTTTAACAACATTACGTTGGGAAGAAACTTTTTCGTTAGCATTAGTGCAAGCAATGATTACTGGATTACCAGTAATAGGTAGTAATTCTGGATCAGTACCTTATCAAATTGGTCCAAAAGGTATAATTGTAGAAGAAGGTAATGTCAATGAATTAAGAAGAAAAATGATATTATTAATGAATGATAAAGTTCTATGTAAAGAAAATGGAATTGCGATGAGAGAAAGAGCATTAAAATCTTTTAATATATATCATTTAAATGAATTATTTTATTTAACGATAAAAGATATTTTATCAGATATATATGATATAGAAAAAGTAAATATGGCAGAATATAGTATATAAATGAAGAAACAAGTAAATAAAAAATTTTTAAAAGAAATCTTTGAGACAAATACTCAATATTCAGAATGGTACGGTTATTATAATTATGATGTAATGAGCTATGATGGGAAAAAAATGTTATGTAATCGTGCATCATTTGATTCCAGACAAATTAAAGATGATGATACTATAGAATTAGGATACTATGATATAGACTCAGGAATTTGGCATCATATTGATAATACTTCGTCATTTAATTGGCAACAAGGAGCAATGTTACAATGGATTCCAGGAACAAAAAGCAAGGTAGTATATAATATAGCTAAAGATAATCATTATAAATCTGTAATTTTTGATATTTATTCAAATAATAAATATATAATTGATTATCCAGTCTATTGTGTTACTCCTGACGGTAGATATTCTATTTCATTAAATTATGAAAGAAGTTACTGGTGTAGAGCATATCATTACCAACCAATAAAAAATCCAAAATATAATGTACAAATTGCAAATGATGATGGTATTTTTAAAGTAGATCTAATAACAAATAGTGTAAAAAGAATTGTTAATATTTATGATATAATATCACTTGAATCATTAGATGATTTCAAAAATGCAAAGCATTGGTTAGAACATATAATGATAAATCATAAAGGAGATCGTATTGCTTTTTTGCATAGGTATTCATATGGTAATTCATATAATACAAGATTAATGATATGTGACATAAATGGTAATAATTTAAGTATTGTATCTGGTTGGAAAGATAATGATTGGTCACATTTTGGATGGAAAGGGAATAGAGAATTTGTCATTTATTCAGTAAAAAAAAATATTTTTCAAGCAAACTATGCAAAATCCGTGCAAAAAGCAAAAAGTAAATATTCTTTTATTTCAATAATTAATTGTATTGCTCATTTACCTATTCTTAAATTTTTTAAAGATAGATTAAAACCAAACATAAGATATTATAAACTTTATGAAGAAATTGATAATAAATTTATATTCAAAAAGAACTTTGATAATAAACTATTTTCAATTGATGGTCATCCTTCTTTTACAGACGATGGACAATATATGATTACTGATTCTTATCCTGACAATGAAGGATTTCAAAAAATTATTGTATATAATTGTATTTCAAATAAAGGTATAATAATAGCAAAATTGTTTGCACCACTTTCTGGAAATCCTGCAAGTTGTGATTTACATCCTAAATTAAGTTATTATGGTAATTATCTTGCAATAGATACTGCATATACAGGCACTCATCATATGATTTTATTTGAATTAAAATGGAATGAAATAAAGAAAGAGATAGAGTAAAATATAAATATGAAAGTCTCGATTATCACAATGACTTGTACATATAATTATGGTGCAACGTTACAAGCTTATGCTTTACAACAATATATTGAAAAACTTGGTCATAATTGTAATGTAATTGATCATATGGGGTGGAACGGTCATAGAAAAGTATTATCAAATGGTATTACAAAAGATACATTATTAAAAATTCCATATATAAAATTATTAGAAGATGGTTATTTGCATTTTGAAAATTTTTATAAAAATAAAATGCATATGACCAAACGATATAAGTCAATTGAGGAATTGCATATATCTCCTCCTGATTCAGATGCTTTTGTTACAGGAAGTGATCAAGTTTGGAATCCAAGAGATTTTCGTAAAGAATTTTATCTTGATTTTGTAAATGAGCAGAAAATCAAAATTTCTTATGCTGCAAGTATTGGTATAAATTCAATACCAGAGAATATAAGAATAAATATTCAGGAGTTATTAAAAAGTTTTAAAGCTATATCAGTTAGAGAAGTCTCTGCGTTTGAAAGTATTCAAAAATTAACAAAAATACAAGTAAACAAAAATTGTGATCCTGTTTTTTTAATTAGTAAAGATGAATGGAGAACTATATCTAAACCATTGAATAATATTCCTGAGGATTATATTTTATGCTATATGATATACAAACCTAATTGGATAAATAGTTGGCTAATGAAAATAAAGAAGAAAACAGGAAAAAAAATAGTAGTAGTTGGATTAAACGGTTTTAGACCAATTGTATGTGATAAATATATCCGTAATGCAGGGCCAGAAGAATTCATTTGGCTATTTGATAATTCATCAGGTATAATATCCTCATCTTTTCATGGAATTGCTTTTTCAATATTATTTAATAAGCCATTTATTGCATTACCAGATCCTCCAAGACCAGATAGAATATGTAATTTAGTAAATATGTTTAATTTAAATGATAGAATATTATTTAATGATAAAATTGATAATATTTTAATGCCTTATAATGAAAATAATGTAAAAGAAATTATAGAATTTGAAAGAAATAGATCAACTGAATATTTGAGTAATTCATTGCAAATAGGATAGATAAACATCTATGATAATCAAAAAAATATTAATATATATATATGTTTGGATTCATAAAATATTTAAAAAAAAGCAACAACATATAATTGCTAATATTGCTAAATTATCTGAAAATGAATTACTATTAGGTCGATGTGCTTTAATAACAGGTGGAACAAGTGGTATTGGCTATGCAATTGCCGATGCATTTCTTGATGCAGGTGCAGAATATGTGATAATTACAGGAAGAACAGAAGAACGTTGTAGAAAAGCAGTTGAAAAACTTAATAATTGCAATAAACATCATAAAGGAAAAGCATTGTATAAAATATTGAATATGAAAGATGTAAATACATTCGAACAAAAATTTCAAGAGATTCAAAAGATTATTTACCCATCAAAAATTAGTATTCTTTGTAATAATGCAGGAATACAAGGTGGAATATTTGGGAGAACAACGGAAGATGATTTTAATAATGTGATGGATACAAATTTTAAAGGAACATATTTTCTCTCACAACTTATAGCAAAATATATGATAAAAAATGAAATTGATGGAAATATTATAAATATTGCATCATCATCTAGTATAAGACCAACAAATAGTGTCTATTCATTGAGTAAAGCATGTATTAAAGAATTTACTGCAGGAATTGCAAAATATTTGCTTCCGTATGGAATTATTGTTAATGGTATTGCTCCAGGTCCTACTGCAACACCATTAATGAATAAAGATAATGAATCTTATATAGAACATCCAACAAATCCTTCCAGACGATATGCAGTACCAGAAGAAATTGCAAATATGGTTGTATTTCTGGCTTCAAGTATGGGTAGAATGATAGTTGGAGATATTATATATATGACTGGAGGATCTGGCATAATAACTTATGATGATTGTAAATATGATATATAGAATAAGGTAAAAATACAATGCATTTTTATAATACAAGTGAAAGAAATATACAAATAGTATTATATTTGTTAAAAGCACATGGTATTAGTCGTATAATTACATCTCCTGGATCTACAGATATTGCTATTATAACTAGTATGCAAAATGATCCATACTTTAAAATGTATTCATCAATTGATGAAAGATCTGCCTGTTATATGGCTTGCGGAATGGCCGAAGAAACACAACAACCTGTTGTTATCGTATGTACAGGAGCTACATCTTCAAGAAACTATTTACCAGGGTTAACAGAAGCCTATTATAGGCATATACCAATTTTAGCAATTACTTGTTGTAGAAGCAATTCAAATATTGGTCATTATGTAAATCAAGTAACTGATAGAAGTAATCCACCAAAAGATACAATAAATGTAAGTGTTTATGTTCAGACTATTAAAACAGCGGAAGATGAATGGGATTGCTCAATAAAAGTAAACAAAGCAATATTAGGTTTATTTTATAATGGGGGAGGTCCATGTCATATCAATTTAGAAACAATATATTCTAAAGATTTTAGTATCAGAGATATAAAACCTACAAATATTATAAATAGATATAAATTAGGTGATGTATTACCTAAAATACCAGAAGGAAAAATAGGAATATTCATAGGAAATTTTACAAGATGGACATCAGAATTAGTAATAGCTATTGATACGTTTTGTGAAAATTATGATGCAGTAGTATTTTACGATCATTCAAGTAATTATTCTGGAAAATATGGTGTATTATTTCCATTAATAACTAGCCAATGTGACAGTAATAAAGGCGAATTTGATATTGATTTAATGATACATATTGGCTATGTTTCTGCCATGACATGTAAAGGTAATACAATATGGAGAATTAATGCTGATGGAGAAATACGAGATCCATTCAAAAAATTAAAGAATGTTTTTCAAATGACGGAAATAGAATTTTTTAATGAATATAATAAAATTATTAATAGTAAAAGTAGTGCAAAGCAATATCTAAAATATGTTGAAGATTATAATAGATTAATTCAATTAATACCTGATTTACCATTTTCAAATTTATGGATTGCTCAACAGCTTTCTGATAAAATACCACAAAATAGCGTAATTCATTTTGGTATTCTTAATAGTTTTCGATCTTGGAATAATTTTTTAATTAATAACAATATTAAAACAAATTGTAACACTGGAGGATTTGGAATTGATGGAGGAATATCGACACTAATAGGGGCATCTCTTGGTAATTCAAATAAATTATTTTTTGGTATATTTGGGGATTTATTATTTTATTATGATATGAATTCATTAGGAAATAGAGATATATCCTCAAATATAAGAATAATGGTTATAAATAATGGACTTGGTCAAGAATTTAAGAATTATACATCATATGGAGCTATTTTAGGAAATGATGCTGATAAGTTTATTGCAGCAAAAGGTCATTTTAAAAATCGTACAACACCAATTATTGAATGTTATGCAAACTGTTTAGGCTTTGAATACTTATGTGCTGATAACAAAGAAGATTTTTATAAAGTATATAATAGATTTGTAACAGAAGAAGAGCTTGAAAAGCCAATTATTTTTGAAATTTTTACTAATTCAGAAGATGAATGTTATGCATTAGAACTAATAACTACATTAACTCAAAAAAGTAAAATAATAAGAAAGAGAGATGAAATACTAAACAAGCCTGAATTAGCAAAATTGCGTAAAATTGCTAAAAGATTATTAAAAATATAATGAGTAATATAGTAAACAAACAAATTTTATCTGGCTCAATAATAGCTTATTTAAATATTATTATTAATCTAATAATAAATTTTTTACTTACTCCTTTTATATTAAAACACTTAGGAATTAGTGAATATGGAGTTTATAAAATTGTTCAATCATTCATTGGACAGTTAGCTATAATGAGTTTTGGTATTTCAACTGTAACAGCTAGATATATAGTAGTATATAATACACTTAATAAAACAAGAGAAAAATGTAATTTTCTGTTCATAATTTATAGTATTTCAATAATATTATCATTATCAGTAATTACTGTAGGAATGATCCTTTATTCTTTTATGGATAATATTTATTCTAAGTCATTAGCAACATCCGAATTATATATAGCAAAAATATTATGTGTTATTTTAATTTTTAATATTTCATTGTCAATACTATCTGACACTTATTCAGGTGTAATTAGAGCTTATGAAAAATTTATAGTCTCAAATCTAGTTGTCACAATAAAATTAATAATAAGGATGATAACAATAATAATTTTATTAAAATTAAACTGTAAAGCTGTAAGCATAGTTTTGACTGATTTAATAATAACAATAACAATATTATTATTTAATATTATATATGTAAAAATAGAATTGCATGAAAGTGCAAAATTTTATATATTTGATAAGAAATTAATTTTGGAAGTTTTTACTTTTTCTTTTGCAGTATTACTCCAAGCAATAGTTAATCAAGTAAATCAAAATCTCGATAATACTATATTAGGAATAATGACAGATACAAAAACGGTATCTATATATTCAATTGGATTAATGTTATATACATGTTTTATAAATCTTGTTACTGCAATAAGTTCAATGTTTGCACCAAAAGCTACAAAATTAGTAACAAATAATGCAACCAAACAAGAACTTACAGATTTTGTTTGTTGTCCAGGAAGAATTCAAACAATAATAGCATTACTTGGTATATTAGGATTTACAGTTGTAGGAAGGGATTTTATACATCTTTGGATGGGAGATAATTTCAAAGATGTATATATAATTACTCTAATATTAATTATACCAGCGATAATTCCATTAATAGAATCAGTAACAAATAATATTTTAGATGCAATGTTAAAAAGAATGACAAGATCAATAATTTTGATATTTATGTGTATAATAAACATTTTTTTATCAATAATATTCATTAAAAAAATTGGATATATTGGAGCCGCATTCGGAACTGCATTATCTGTTATCATTGGCCATGGAATAATAATAAATATATATTTACAAAGAAAAATTGGTCTTAACATACCATTAATTTTTAATAAAGTATTTAACGGAATTCTTTCGGCTTTTGTAATATCAATTGTTTTGTCTATAATTATATCATTCATTCCAGGTGAAAAAATTATATATTTTATAATAAAAGTTTTTATGGTTATAATTGTATATTCAATTATGATGTATTTATTTGGTTTAAATGAAAGTGAAAAAGTATATATAAGAAATTTAATAAAAAAATATTATTAAGTTAAATTTTGGTTATTAAGAAGGAAGTAAAAAATGAGTTTATTTACTAAAAAAACATTATTGATTACAGGTGGTACAGGTAGTTTTGGAAATGCTGTATTAAAACGATTTTTAAAAACAGATATCCAAGAGATACGTATTTTTTCTCGCGATGAAAAAAAACAAGATGATATGCGTCATGAATATCAAGTAAAGATGCCTGAAGTTTCAGAAAAAATAAAATTTTTTATTGGAGATGTACGTGATATCCAATCTGTACGTAATGCAATACACGGAGTAGATTATATCTTTCATGCTGCAGCTCTTAAGCAAGTCCCAAGTTGTGAATTTTTCCCAATAGAAGCTGTAAAAACCAATGTACTAGGAACTGAAAATGTTCTTACTACTGCAATAGAAAATAAAGTTAAAGCTGTAATATGTCTTTCTACGGATAAAGCCGCTTATCCTGTTAATGCTATGGGGATAACAAAAGCACTTGAAGAAAGAGTTGCTGTATCAAAATCCAGAACAACAACAAATACAAAAATATGTTGTACTAGATATGGAAATGTCATGTGCTCTCGTGGTTCAGTTATTCCTCTTTGGATTGAACAAATTAAAAATGGTAATGATATAACAATAACTGATCCTACAATGACAAGATTTATAATGAGCCTTGAAGAAGCAGTTGATCTTGTTATATTTGCATTTAAAAATGGAAATACGGGTGATATCTTTGTCCAAAAGGCTCCAGCTTGTACAATTAAAACACAAGCAGAAGCTGTATGTGAGTTATTCAAAGCTAATAAAAATAAAATAAAAATCATTGGTATTCGACATGGTGAAAAGATGTTTGAAACCCTATTAACGAATGAAGAATGCTCTAAAGCAGAAGATATGGGCAATTTTTACCGCGTTTCTGCTGATAAACGAAGCTTAAATTATGATAAGTATTTTAATGAAGGAGATTCAAAAAGGAATCCTCTTACAGAATTCAATAGCCACAACACTAAATTATTAAATGTAGAGCAAGTAAAAGAAAAGCTATTGAAACTTCAATATATACAGGATGAATTATCTAAATTTAAATTATGAATATATTTATATAATTAAAAATCAAAAATATAATTATAAATAGTTTTTTTTTATGAACTGTATTGAGAAATTTGTAGAAGTTTACCACTCTGAACCTGAAAACATTGCTTTCTGTCCATATCGTATCTGTCCTATTGGAGCACATGTGGATCATCAACTAGGGAAGATTACAGGATTGGCAATCGACAAAGGAATACATATAGCGTATAGGACAAAGCACAATGGCGTCATTGAACTGTCATCGCTACAATTTGAGAAAAGGGCACAGTTTCATGTCCACGAAACACCGGAAGTCAAACAAGATGATTGGGCAGACTACCTACGTGGAGCGACCATCGCATTGTCACAAAAGTATCGACTTCAATATGGATTGGCGGGTGTCATCGAAGGGAGTTTGCCGATTGGCGGGCTGTCGTCCTCTGCGGCGGTCATCATATCGTTTTTGTCGGCACTCTGCAAAGTTAACGGCATCACGCTGACACCGCAGGAAATGATCCTAACAGCATTGTGGGCGGAAAACCAATACGTTGGTGTATCGTGTGGTAAGTTAGACCAGAGTTGCGAAGTTTTGTCAAGACGTAATTATCTATTGTACCTTGATACGAAAGATGAAAGCTATGAGTTGATTCCTGCATATCCAAAAATGAAGCCGTATGAAATCGCAATCTTCTTCTCCGGCATTGAGCGGACGCTGGCAGGGTCGAAGTTCAATATGCGAGTGGATGAAGTGCGATCGGCCGCATATGCGCTAAAGGCATATGCTGGAATGGAATATGGGAAGTTCAAAGAGACCTATCTGCGGGATGTACCACGGGAGGTCTTCGAGCAGTACAAAGGACGGTTGCCCGACACGTGGCGACGGCGTGCGGAGCATTGGTATTCAGAGCAGGAGCGCGTAGAGCAGGGGGCGGAAGCATGGAGAAGAGGGGATTTGGATACGTATGGACGGTTGTCGTTTGAAAGTGGTCGGTCGTCGATTGAGAATTGGGAGACGGGCTCACCGGAGTTGAAGAAGCTCTATGAAATCATGACAGTGACGGATGGGATCTATGGTGGTCGGTTCTCAGGTGCAGGATTTAAGGGCTGCTGCATGGCATTGATCGATCCGGCGTATGAGGAATCGATTATACATAAAGTGACAAATGAATATTTAAAGGAATTTCCTCTATTGGCTGGAAAATATTCTGCACACAT
>JAEEGL010851051.1_pt1 | contig 20998 bp, 31 predicted proteins | sample 9134231 | NCBI WGS metagenome assembly JAEEGL01 (sample SAMN16246548, study PRJNA631951) | gut metagenome | biome: gut microbiome; feature: rumen; material: fiber-attached | host: Bos | place: Iran: Karaj | collected 2018-10 | reverse complement strand
CATTCGGATTTTACCAGAAACGTGAGCTTCTACTATATGACCATTCTCAAGTTGTACCTTAAATTTACCACCTGGAATAATTTCTAGAACTTTTCCATCTACTTCAATTGTATCTGACTTTGCCACTTTATCACTCTCCTGTTAATATTTCATAACCATCTTTGGTAATTGCTATAGTATGTTCAAAATGTGCAGATGGCTTTCCATCATCAGTCTTTATAGTCCAACCATCATTTAACATATAAATGTCTGCCGTTCCTAAATTAAGCATAGGCTCAACAGCAATAACCATCCCCTCTTTTAACTTAGGGCCAGTATTTTTCATACCATAATTAGGAACACCTGGATCCTCATGTAAATCATGTCCTACACCATGGCCTTCTAATTCTTTAACAATACCCAAATTATGAGCCATAGCATATTGTTGTATAGCATAAGAAATATCTCCCACTCTATTACCATCTTTAGCTTCAGCAAGACCGGCAAATAAAGCTTTTTCAGTATGCTCCATTAAATACTTTTTATCATCTGATATATTACCAACTGCATAAGTCCAAGCAGAATCGCCGTGATACCCTTTATAACATGCACAAATATCTATTGATACAATATCTCCATTTTTCAATTTTCTGCTTCCTGGAATTCCATGAACTACTTCATCATTAATACTTATACATAAAGTTGCTGGAAATCCTTGATAGCCCTTACAAGAAGGAACCGCTCCCTTACTTCGCATAAAATCTTCAGCAAGCTCATCAAGCTTAGCAGTAGTAATTCCTTCTTTAATAAATGGCTTCAAATACTTGTGAGTCTCATAAACAATTTTACCAGCAATACGCATTAATTCTAATTCACGTTCACTTTTAATCTTGATCATCTTACTCACCTAGTTTATTTAATACTTCTAAAGCTGCCGCAAATGTATCATCTTTTTGACCACCAGCATATATCTTATATAAACTATTCTTATTTGAATAATAATCAATAAGTGGTTCAGTCATTTCTAAATATGTATTATATCTTTTTTCGAAAGTTTCAATTTTATCATCTTCTCTTTGAATAACTTCAACACCACAATCTATACAATATTTATTATCTTTAGGATTAAGTTCAGGATTATAAATATTATATATTCTACCACATTTAGGACAACTTCTCCTTCCAGTACATCTAACTTTTAGTTCTTCCTTATCTATATCAAGTAAAAGAACAATAGCTTCTTCTCCCTTAATATTAGCAACAATTTCTTCATATTTTTTAGCTTGTTCCACATTACGAGGAAAACCATCTAAAATATATCCACCTTCACTAGATTGTAATTTTTTTTCTAAAAGTTCATAAACTATTTCATCTGGAACTAAAGCTCCACTTTTCATAATATCTGAAATTTTTTGACCTATTTCATCACCCTTAGCAACTGACTCTCTTAACATATCACCAGTTGATATATGAATATATCCAAATTTTTCCTTAAGTTGTTTTGCAAGAGTACCTTTACCAGTAGCTGGAGGTGCCAATAAAATTAAATTTTTCATCTTCTCGAATACCCCTTCTTATAATTTCTTGCAACTAAGCTTCCTTCTAATTGCTTATATGTTTCAAGTGCAACACCAACTACGATTAATAAACTTGTACCACCTATAGTAACACTTGAAGACAAATGAGATAATGCACTAAATACTATTGGTAATGCAGATATAACTACTAAGAATAATCCACCAACAATAGTAAGTTTAGATATAACATTACTAATATATTTTTCAGTAGCTTTACCAGGTCTAACTCCTGGAATAAATCCACCGTTTTCATTCAAATTCTTTGCAAGTTCATCAGGTTTCAATTGAATAAAAGTATAAAAATATGCAAAGAAATAAATAAGTATTACAAATATCAAAAATCCTACTGGTTTTGTATAAGTTAAATATTTATTAACAAATGAAACAAACGCTTCATTCTTTATAAATTGTGCAAGAGTTGCCGGTATTGCAAGTAAACTTGATGCAAATATTACCGGAATTACACCAGCAGCATTAATCTTAACAGGCATATATGATTTAGCACCATATGCACTTGTTGATTTATTAGCATATTGTATTGGTACTTTACGTTCTGCTTCTTGAACAAATATTACACCAATTACAATTAAGAAATATACAATAACAAATGCAACAAATAATGCTATACCAACCCAATTAGCAAAAGTACTATCAATTATCAATTCCTTAAATGCTGTAATAAACATTGAAGGAAGAGTAGCAATAATACCTGCCATAATTATTAATGATACACCATTTCCTATACCTTTTTGAGTAATTTGATCTCCTAACCATAACAAGAATGCAGTACCTGCAGTTAATACAACTGCTACATACATATAATCAAAAGTTGTTCTACCAGTACCTAAGAATGCAAAACCAAACGCAAATCCTTCTAAGAATGCAAAAGCTATTCCCATATATCTAGTAATTTGATTAATTTTTTGCCTTCCCATTGGTCCTTGTTTCTTTAACTCACTAAAGTATGGAACTATATCCATTTGTAATAATTGAGTAATAATCGATGCCGTAATGTATGGCATAACCCCCAACGCGAATATTGAAAAGCGCTTCAAGGCTCCACCACCCATTACATTAACTAATTCTAAAAATCCTAAACTACCTGCTACATCAGGAGTACCAGGAACTCTAACGGATGTACCAATTACAAAAATCATTAAAGATAATAAAGTAAATCTAATTCTTTTTCTCAAATCTTTGTTAATTGGTGAAGATAATTGCCTCAAAGTATGAAACATACTAGATCACCTCGATCTTACTTCCAGATGCTTCTATTTTTTCTATCGCACTTTTTGAAAATTTATTTGCTTGAATTGTTAATTTCTTTTCAAGACTACCATTACCTAGTACTTTAATACCATCTAAAGCATTTTTTACAAGACCTACTTCCTTTAATAAAGCAGGATTAACAACAGTACCATCTTCAAACATATTTAAATCACTAACATTGATAACTGCATACACAGTTTTAAATTTAGCATTACTAAATCCTCTTTTTGGTAAACGTCTATATAAAGGTAATTGACCACCTTCGAAAGTAGCAGGAATACTCACACCACTTCTAGATTTTTGACCTTTATGACCTGTACCACTTGTCTTACCTAATCCACTACCTGGTCCACGACCAACTCTTTTTCTTCTATGAGTTGCTCCAATATTTTTTTCTAATTCATGTAATTTCATTATCCTAAAATCTCCTTTACTGATTTTCTCTTAATTTAGAGTTGTTCCAATATTTTTTTCTAATTCATGTAGTTTCATTATCCTAAGATCTCCTCTACTGATTTTCCTCTTAACTTAGCAACTTCTTCAGGTGTCTTAATTTGTGTTAAGGCATCTATTGTAGCTCTTGCCATATTATTTTTTGTTCTTGAACCAAGGGATTTAGATAATATATCATGTATACCAGCAAGTTCTAGTACAGCTCTTACAGCTCCACCAGCAATTACTCCAGTACCGGCACTAGCAGGTCTCAACATAACTTTTGCAGCTCCTGAAATACCATTAACTTCATGAGCAATAGTTCTTCCATCTGTGATAGGGATTCTAATAATATTTTTATTTGCAGCTTGAATAGCTTTTTTGATTGCATCAGGTACTTCATTTGCTTTTCCCATACCTAATCCAACTTGACCTTTTCTATCCCCAACAACAACTGTAGCAGAAAATCTTCTTTGTCTACCACCTTTGTTAACTTTAACAACACTCTTAATTTCAATTACTTGTTCTTCGTATTGCTTTTCTACTTTTCTACTTCTGTTGTTTCTAGATTGTTTTTGATCTTTATTAGTACGAGGTCTTCTACTATCAGTAGAACCATTATCGGTACCTTGATCATTATTTTCTACTGGGTTTATTTTCTTTTCGTCCATAATTTACCCTCCTATTAAAATTCTAATCCTTTGTTACGTGCAGCTTCTGCTAAAGCTTTAACACGTCCGTGATAAAGATATCCACCTCTATCAAATACAACTTTTTTTATGTTAGCTTTAACTGCTCTATCAGCAATTAATTCTCCAACTTTAGTAGCAGCTTCAATGTTACTTCCGTTTTCTAACTTTAACTCTTTATCAAGTGATGATGCACTAACTAATGTAATACCTTCTTCATCATCGATGATTTGTGCAAAAATATTAGAATTACTTCTAAACACATTAAGTCTTGGTACTGCACTTGTTCCATGAACATCATTTCTTACTCTTGTGTGTCTAGCTTCACGCATAGCGTTTCTTGATATTTTCTTTATCATAAGTAACTTCTCCTTATCTTATTTTTAAGCAGCTTTCTTTCCTTCTTTACGACGAATATGTTCATCTTTATAACGAATCCCTTTTCCTTTATATGGTTCAGGTTTACGTACTTTTCTAATATTTGCTGCGAATTCTCCTACTAATGCTTTATCTATTCCCTTAACTGTAATTTCTGTATTACCATTAGCTTCTACTGTTAAAGAATCTGGAATAATAATTTCTACAGGATGTGAATATCCAGCATTAATAACTAATTTTTTACCATTTACTGCAAAACGATAACCAACACCAATAATTTCTAGACCTTTTTCAAAACCTTTTGTTACTCCAGTAATCATATTATTAATATTAGCATTAGTTGTCCCATGCATTGCTCTTGTTTTAATTGCGTCATTGCTTCTTAAAGTTTCTAAAGTGTTACCTTCTACTTTAACTTCTATATCACTAGGAATATTAGTAGTAAGTTCTCCCTTAGGACCTTTAACAGTCACAATGCCATTTTCCACGTTTATTGCAACACCTTCTGGAATCACAATTTTTCTATTTCCAATACGACTCATCTTAGTCCTCCTTACACTTTAGTCTACCAGATATAAGCCAAAACTTCTCCACCAAGTCCTTGCTTTCTAGCTTCTTTATCAGTCATAACACCATTTGATGTTGAAATAACTGCAATTCCTAATCCATTTAATACCTTAGGAACTTCATCTTTCTTAGCATAAACTCTTAGTCCTGGTTTAGAAATACGTTTTAATCCAGTAATAACTCTTTCTTTATTTTCTCCGTATTTAAGAGTTAGCACAATACTACCTTGCGCATCATCCTTAACTACTTTGTAATCTTTAATAAATCCTTCTTCTTTTAAAATTCTAGCAAGTTCTATTTTTAATTTTGAAGCAGGCACAACTACTTCAGTATAACGCATAGCGTTAGCATTACGAATACGCGTAAGCATATCTGCAATTGTATCTGTTACTACAGCCATAATTATATCCTCCTTCCGTTCCTACCAGCTTGATTTCTTTACGCCTGGTATTTGTCCTTTATACGCTAATTCTCTAAAGCAAATACGGCATATTCCAAATTTACTCATAACCGCATGAGGTCTTCCGCATCTTTTACAACGTGAATATTCACGTACTTTGAATTTTTGCTTTCTATTAGCTTTAACAATCATACTTTTCTTTGCCATTATTTACCCTCCGACTATTTTCTAAATGGAACTCCAAGTTCACTTAATAAATCATAAGCTTCTTCATTAGATTTAGCAGTTGTTACAAAAACAATATCCATTCCTCTAATTTTAACTACATTATCATACTCAATTTCTGAGAAAATTAATTGTTCCTTAATTCCTAAAGTATAGTTACCACGACCATCAAAAGATCTAGGTGATACTCCTCTAAAGTCACGTACACGAGGAAGACCAATTGAAATCAATTTGTCTAAGAAATTATACATTCTTTCTCCTCTTAAAGTTACTTTACATCCAATTGCTTGACCTTCTCTTAATTTAAATCCTGCAATTGATTTTTTAGCTTTAGTAATAACTGGCTTTTGTCCTGAAATAAGTTCAAGATCATGTGCAGCAGCTTCTAATAACTTAGAATTAGTAGTAGCATCTCCTACACCAATATTAATAACTATTTTTTCTAATTTAGGAATTTCCATAACTGACTTATAATTATGTTTTTCTTTTAAACTTGGAATAACTTCATTTGTATATTTTTCTTTTAGGCGGTTCATAAATTACCCTCCTTCCAACTAAGCAATCTTTTCGCCAGATTTTTTAGCGATTCTTATTTTTTTATTTTCTTCTGTCAAAGTATGCCCGATTCTAGTTCTCTTCTTTGTTTTTGGATCAATTATCATAACATTAGAAGCATGGATTGGAGCTTCAACTTCAAGTATTCCACCAGTTTCTTGTCCATTCCCTTTTCTATGCTTTTTAACAATGTTACATCCTTCAACGATTACTTTATTTTCATCTCTAAGAACTTTAATAATCTTTCCTTCTTTACCTTTACTAGACCCAGCAATTACTACGACTTTATCTCCTACTTTTAAGTTCATAATATCCTCCTTTATAGCACTTCTTTAGCTAAAGATACTATTTTCATAAAATCTTTGTCACGTAGTTCACGTGCAACAGGTCCGAATATACGGGTTCCAACAGGGCTTTTATCATCTTTAATAATAACACAAGCATTATCATCAAATTTAATATAACTACCATCGTTTCTTCTAACACCTTGTTTAGTACGAACAATAACAGCCTTTACAACTTTACCCTTTGACACAGTCCCATTAGGTGTGGCTTTTTTAACTGTTGCAACAACTGTATCACCGATATTCCCAAATTTAACATGGCTTCCGCCAAGTACTCTGATAACCAATACTTCCCTAGCACCTGAGTTATCAGCAACTTTCAAACGACTTTCTTGTTGAATCATAATTAAACCTCCTTCACCTAATTATAAAATAACTGCTTCTTCCACTATTTCTTTTAAATAGAATCTCTTAGTAGCAGATAATGGTCTAGTTTCAACAATTCTAACTATATCTCCTACTTTAGCTTTATTTGTTTCATCATGTGCAGCATATTTTTTTGAATACTTAACACGTTTACCATACAATGGATGTTTCTTATATGTTTCTACTAAAACTGTAATAGTTTTATCATTTTTACTACTTACAACTTTTCCAACAAATTCTTTTGCTCTTTTCATAATACCTCCCTATTCGCTTAACTCACGTTCTTTTAACACTGTTTTGCATCTTGCGACAGTATGTCTTAATTCTTTTATTCTTGAAGGTTTTTCTAAATTACCAGTTGCTTGTTGGAAACGCAAATTAAATAATTCTGCTTTAGTTTCTTTAATTTTAGCATTTATTTCTTCAGTGGTTAGATTTCTTATTTCATTAACCTTCATTTATATCACCACCATTTTCTTTCATAACAAACTTTGTTTTTATAGGTAGTTTATGTGAAGCAAGACGTAATGCTTCTCTAGCAACAGCTTCATCTACACCAGAGATTTCAAACATTATTTTTCCTTCCTTAACTACTGCTACCCATTTATCTACTGAACCTTTACCTTTTCCCATACGTGTTCCAATAGCTTTACTTGTTAAAGGTAAATGTGGAAATATATTAATCCAAACTTTACCACCACGTTTCATATAACGAGTCATCGCTATACGAGCAGCTTCGATTTGATTTGAAGTAATCCAAGCACCTTCTTTAGCTTGCAATCCATATTCACCATTTACTAACTTTGTATTTCCTTTAGCTTTTCCATCGTAAGGTAATCTATGAACACGACGATATTTAGTTCTTGATGGTATTAACATAATTAATTACCTCCTTTAGCCTTGTTTGAAGTTAAAATTTCACCTTTATAAATCCATACTTTAACTCCGATTTTACCATATGTAGTATCAGCTTCTGCTGTTGCATAATCAATATCAGCTCTCAAAGTATGAAGAGGAATAGTTCCTTCTGTATAACCTTCACTACGAGCAATATCAGCACCATTTAAACGTCCAGAAACTAAAGTCTTAATACCTTTAACTCCACTTTTCATAGCATTTCTAATTGCTCTTTTTTGAGCCATTCTGAATGAAGCTCTGTTTTCAATTTGAGATGCTATAGATGCAGCTACTAAATTAGCATCAACATCTGGTTTCTTAACATCTGCAATTGATATTTGAATATTTTCATCCACTAATTTAGAAAGTTCTTTCTTTAACTTTTCTATTTCTTCACCACCACGACCAATGATGATACCAGGTTTAGAAGTATGAATAATAACTTCTGATCTTTTTGCGTTTCTTTCAATTTCAATTTTACTGATTCCAGCTGCATTTAATTTCTTTTCAAGATACTTACGAATTTTAATATCTTTTTCTAACATCTTTGAAAAATCAGCATTATTCGCATACCATTTAGAATCCCAATCTTTATTGATTCCTAATCTCAATCCATGAGGATTTACTTTTTGACCCATGTTAACCTCCTTTTAGATTATCTTTCAGCCACAACTATTACAATGTGACTAGTTCTTCTATCATTATGTCCTATATGACTACGTGAATCAAACATATGTCTTTTCATAACAGGACCAGCATCTACTCTTGCTTCTTTTACATAAAGAGTTTCTGCTTTTAAATTTAGATTATTAACTGCATTAGCCACTGCAGAATCTAATACTTTTTTTGCAAGTCTTGCAGTCTTTTTATTCATATTATTTAGAATATTACTTGCTTCACTTACATCCTTACCACGAATTAAATCAATTACTAATCTTTCTTTAATAGGTGATACTCTAAGAGTTTTTGCTATTGCTCTTGCTTCCATAATTTTCCCTCCTAGTCATTATTTGTTTTTATTGTCGCCGTGACCACCAAATTTACGAGTAGGTGCAAACTCACCTAGTTTATGACCAACCATATCTTCAGTTACATAAACAGGAATGAATTCTTTACCATTGTGAACCGCAAATGTGTGTCCAATGAAATCAGGAAATATTGTTGAACGGCGTGACCATGTTTTAATGACTTCTTTTTTACCATTTTTATTTAGTTCTTTAACCTTATTTAATAATCTTTGAAATACATAAGGTCCTTTTTTCAAACTTCTTGCCATAACTTAATTCCTCCTTATTTACTATTACGACGACGAACAATAAGTTTATCAGACGCTTTTTTCTTACGAGTTTTAATACCAAGTGCTGGTTTACCCCAAGGTGTTACTGGTCCCTTACGTCCAATAGGAGCACGACCTTCACCACCACCATGTGGGTGATCATTAGGATTCATAACAGATCCACGAACAGTTGGTCTAATACCCATATGACGAGTACGTCCAGCCTTACCAAGATTTACTAATCCATGATCTTCGTTACCTACAACACCAATTGTTGCATAACAAGTACCAAGTATCTTTCTTTGTTCACCACTAGCAAGTCTTAACATTACATAGTTATCTTCTCTACCAAGAATTTGTGCAGAGTTACCAGCAGCTCTTGCCAATTCTCCACCCTTACCAGGACGAAGTTCAATATTATGTACAACAGTACCAACAGGAATCACAGCAAGTGGTAACGCATTACCAACTTTAATATCTGCATTTTCTCCTGACATTACCATCATACCAACTTCTAACCCATTAGGTGCAAGAATATATCTTTTTTCACCATCTACATAGTTAACCAAAGCTATATTAGCACTTCTATTTGGATCATATTCAATTGAAGCAACTCTTCCTTCAATATCTCTTTTATCTCTTTTAAAATCAATAATTCTATACTTTCTCTTAGCTCCTCCACCTTGATGTCTAACAGTTATTTTACCTTGGTTATTACGACCAGATTTCTTATTCATAGAAACTACAAGGCTTTTTTCAGGAGTTGACTTAGTAATATTAGATATTAGTTTACTCATTCCTCTTTGACCATTAGTCATTGATTTACTATTCATTATTGCCATAAGTTACCCTCCTTCTAACTAAGATCGATAGTTTGACCTTCAGCTAATGTAACAATCGCTTTTTTAGTACGATTAGTTAACCCAGCATAACGACCAACTCTTCTTTTCTTAGGTTTTACATTTAATGTAGAAATATTTTCAACTTTAACATTGAATATTTTTTCAACAGCCATTTTTATTTCAGTTTTACTAGCTTTTGGATCTACCTTAAATATATATTTTCTTTCATTTTGTGCAAGATTTGCACTTTTTTCAGTAATAACTGGTGCTTTTATGATTTCTAAATATTTAGTATCCATTATTTTAGCACCTCCTCAATAGCATTGATTGCATCAACTGTTATTAATACCTTATCAGCAGCAATTAAATCTAAAACATTAATTTCTCCTGCTTCTAAAAGCATAATATTTTCTAAATTTCTAGTAGCTAAAATAATATTTTCGTCTAACTCTTTAACAATAATTAAAGTCTTAGTATCATTCAATTTTAACCCTTCTAAAAATTTAATCATATCTTTAGTCTTAGGAGTTGCAGCTTTTAATTCATCAAGCACTATCATATCTTCAGATTTAATAGTTAATGCACTCTTAAGCGCTAATCTTCTTTCTTTACGATTCATCTTTTTACTGTAATCTCTAGGAGTTGGACCAAAAGCTATTCCTCCACCTCTCCATTGTACAGCTCTAATTGAACCTTGTCTTGCTCTACCTGTTCCTTTTTGACGCCATGGTTTTCTTCCACCGCCACTTACTTCTGAACGAGTTTTAGTATCATGAGTACCTTGTCTTAATGATGCTCTTGCTAAAATAATCGCATCATGTAAGACATTATTATTAGGTTCAATACCAAATATATCTTTATTTAATTTCATGTCCTTAATTTTTTCGCCTTTATTATTTGAAATTGCGATTTTTTCCATATCTAATTTCCTCCTTTCATCACTTTTAATTTTTTGTCTTATCCGTGATGATTATTCTTTAGTTTCGTTTTCTTCAGATATTTCTTCTGATTTTTCTTCTACCACATCTTCTGAAACAGCAGCTTCTTCTTCAATTTCGTAAGCAACTAATTCTTCTGCAGGATTTTTCTTATCAGGATTTTTTACTGAAGTTTTTATAATAACTAAAGACTTTTTAGGACCTGGAACATTACCTTTTATCAAGATAACATTATTATCTAAATCAACATCAACCACTTCCAAATTTTGAATAGTAGTTGTTACATTACCCATATGTCCAGGTAATTTTTTACCTTTTAATACATGCATAGGTAACATAGTACCAAGAGAACCTACTCCTCTATGGTATTGAGAACCGTGTCCCATAGGACCACGTGATTGATTATGACGTTTAATTACACCTTGGTAACCTTTACCTTTACTAACGCCAGTTACATCAACAACTTCTCCTTTTTCAAAAACATCTGCCTTGATAACTTGACCTAAAGTGTAATCGTTTACATCTACCCCTCTAATTTCTTTTAAGAAGCGCTTAGGTGTAGTACCAGCTTTTGCAGTATGTCCAATTTTTGCTTTGTTGGAACTTTTTTCTTTTACAGCAACCGCTCCAAGTTGAATAGCGTCATAACCATCAGTTTCTTTTGTTTTAATTTGGGTTACAACATTTTCTTCAACTTCCACAACAGTAACAGGAATTAATTTTCCTTCATTAGTAAAAACTTGAGTCATCCCAACTTTTCTACCTAAGATTCCTTTCATACCTTTTTCCTCCTATATTATTGTTTTATCTTAATATCCACACCACTCGGTATATCTAGATGAGTTAATGCATCTATGATTTCCTTAGATGGATTTTTGATATCAATTAATCTTTTGTGTGTACGCATTTCGAATTGTTCACGAGAATCTTTGTATTTATGAACAGCTCTCAATATTGTGTACTTTTCTACTTTAGTAGGTAATGGAACTGGTCCACTAATAACCCCACCTGCACGCTTAATTGTTTCAACTATTTTAGTTGTAGCTTGATCAAGAACCCTATGATCATAAGCGCTTAACTTAATTCTAACTATATTTGACATCTCATGTCCTCCCTTCGCCTATATCTAGTATAGACTTGCTCCGCATGAAAAACCTGATTTAACCTTGCAACTCAGCCTGGCGTATCAGCAACCTCACACATCTAAGCAGTCACACATAATCAATTCTAACACACTATATATATGAAAAGCAAGCACTTTTTTAATTTTTTTAAAAAAATATATCTGTAACATTTTACAAAGTTAAAACCACAATTAGTAAACTTAATTGTGGTTTCCATAACATTTTATATATTGAACTATTTATTTCAACTTAACTGCTGTGCCATATGCAATGATTTCAGCTGCACCTTGCATAACACCACTTGAGCCATACCTAACTCCAACAATGGCATCTGCTCCAAGTTTTTCAGCCTCTGCAACCATTCTATCAGTAGCACTACTTCTTGCTTCACTTATCATCGCTGTATAACTTTTAACTTCTCCACCTACAAGATTTTTCATACCAGCCATAAAATCCTTACCAACATTTTTAGACTGAACTATTTCACCTTTAACTAAACCTAATGTCTTTGATATTTCTTTTCCAGAAACTAAATCAGTAGTAACTAATAACATATTTTCACCTTCTTTTCTTATTTATTATTTTTTAATAATTCTTTTATTGCAGCTTGCAATTGATTATCATTCTTTTCAGATGGATCATCTAAATACTTTTTATCAAGTTTAACCTCAATATCCGGTTTTACCCCAATTTTATCTATTTTATTACCTTTAGGAGTTAACCACGATTGAATTGTATACTTTATAGTGGCTCCGCTCTTCAAAGAATAAGCTTTTTGAACTGTACCTTTTCCATAACTTTTAACACCTATTAATTTAGCTTTATTATTTTCCTTCAACGAAGAAGCTAATATTTCAGATGCCGAGGCACTTCCACCATCTATTAACACCACTAAAGGTAATTTTGTTTTCTCTACATTAGTTGCGTGAACTTTTTTTACTGTACCCTTAGTTTCTAATTGATAAATAACATCTTTCTTATCTAAAAATCTAGAAGCAATTTCTGTAACAACAGTTAAATAACCTCCACTATTACCTCTAACATCAATAATCAAACTATCTATTTTTTCCTTTTTTAATTTCTTTAAATGAGTTTCAAACTGACTAGCTGTATTTTGGGCAAATATACTCATCCTTATATATCCCACTTTCTTACCTTCTTGCTCAATAACCTTGCTAGAAACAGATGGGATTTCAATAGTTTCTCTAGTTACTTCCATAGTCATTTCTTTATCATTTCTCTTAACAGTAACATTTACTTTAGTACCTTCTTCGCCTTTAATAAGCTTGGCAACCTCACTAACATCCATTTTACTTACATCTTTATCATCAACTTTAACAATAATATCTCCCAATTCAAATCCACTTTTTTTGGCTGGAGAACCATCAAAAATAGTAACAATAACAATACCTCTATCTTTTTGTTTTTGGATTTCAACACCCATACCAACAAAATTTCCTTCTACTTCTTGATTAAAATCATCAGCTTGTTCAGCATCCATAAAATTAGAATAAGGATCACCTAAATAATCAATCATTCCTTTAATACCAGCTTCTAATAACTTATCCTTATCTAACTTCATATAATATTCATTCAACAAATCATTATAAGTAGAAACAAACTCATTCAAATCTTTATTTTCAAGTTTAAGTTCATCATGCTTACTATTTTTTGTAAAATAAACAACACAGCTACTAACAAAAGCTCCAAACACAGCTGAAATAATCATTATAATTATAACTTCTACAAAATTAAAAGTAGTAGCCTTTTTATCATTATCATCTTTATTATACTTCTTTTTTTCAGGAATTTTTTCTTTAACAATTACTTTTTCTTCCTCAATATTTTTATTATTTTCTTTTTTGATAACTTTTGTACTAGGAGTTTTTTTTCTATTTGTTTTCTTCGTATTCGTATCAGTTTCTTTTGATTTTTTCTTATTGCTTTTATCCTCTTTGCTCATAAACTCACCTCTACCATTATAATATTATCATAAAAAAAAAGAAATTAGAATATTTTTGATCAAAACAGATCACTTAATAATTACATTATTTTTCTTTTACGTAAATTAAAACACCAATCCATCCCAAAAAAACTAAAACTCCAGGTAATATCATCATTAAACACTTGTACCACATAAGAGAACTAACTTCCTCTCCTACAATTAAACCGACTACAAAAAAAAGAACAAACCAAACAAACGCTACCAACAATAATTTAACATAAGTTTTCCAAAATGATTTTTTCTTCTTTATTTCTATTGGAGTAACACTATTTTCTACCACATTATCATTACTAACATACGCCTCATTATGTGCACCACAATTAGAACAAAATTCATCATTTTCTTTTAAAAGCCAACCACAATGTTTACAATGCATATCAATACACTCCTTCAACAAAATATACTATACAATAATTATATATGTTTTTTTCAAATATTTTCAATTAAATAATAATCACTAATTAAAATTTTACTTAAATTTACAAAAAAAATCGATATAAAATCGATCTTAATACAAATTATGGCGCCTCAACTAGGACTTGAACCTAGGACCCCCTGATTAACAGTCAGGTGCTCTAACCAACTGAGCTATTGAGGCAGATATAAATTCTATATACTAGAATTTATTATCACATTTTAATTATTTAAATACTTTTGAATTTCTGACTTTGATGAAATAAATTTTACAACTTTTTTATCTTTTATTCTAATTAAAGTAGGATCCTTAACTTTTAAATCACTTATTTTAGATGGTTTAGAATTAACATTTTTATCACTAACATATTTTTTATTAAAACCACTGTCCAAATTAACTTTATAAATTTTAACAGAAGAGCTAGTAGAATAACCACTATAAAGCATATCAAATAATCCAGCATCATTTCCTTTAAAACTATAATACAAAACTATATACTCTTTATCAGTAATTTTAAATGTAGAACCAGCTAAAATTTCCTCAGTTTGAATAGTAACTTCCTTCTTTTCTTCCTCATCTTTTGACTTCCATTCACCTCTAACAAGTGCTGTCCCAATATATATTGTAACAAACATCGCCAAAACTATACCTAATATTATAATTATTTTAGTTAAATTATCATCATATTCAGATTTATTTCTATTAATAACATCACTTTTCTTTAAAGTTTTTTTTGCCATATATATACCACCCTAAGAAAATTATAACACGCTAGCAAAAAAAAATAAACACCAAAGTGCTTATTTCATAGTAGGAATAGAACTAATAGAATTAGCTATCTCAATAAGCTCCAATTGACTCATTGCATCACTAACTAAATAATACTCAATTCCATCACTTGTCCATGACAACGAATTATTAGTTAAAGCACCAATACTATCAGCCATTACAAAAGGTTCACCATAAGTAGGTATAACTGAAAAATCTTTTTCTACATTAGCAGTCTCCTCTATCAACAAAAAAGGCTTCTCTCCATCAAAAGTTAAAATAACTCTTTCTCCATTAACTTTTGACACTTTTTCCTGATTAGTTAACGTGGTCCCAACAGGAATATATAAGGGAAAAATCACATCATCTATTGAACCAGAAGTAATAGATTTTTCATTCTTATTATCGGATTCATTATCAACAGAATTATCAGAATCCTTCGAATCTATATTTTTTTCTTTATCTACATTATTATCAATTATTTTATTTAATTCAAAATAATCATTATCAAAATCCGCATCAAAATCTATTTCATTAAATTTCATACACATCTGTATAACACCAGCTTCATCTAGCACCTCAACTTCTTTTAAAGTATAATTTTTATCAATTTTAATATTTTGTTTAGACAATTTATTATTGTTAGGATAATTTACAGACGTAGTAAATATATATAAATTATTTTTTACCTCAAAAGTTCTATTTTTATCATTTTTAATATCATCCAACAAAGATTTTAACAGATATATCTGAGAATTATTATTAGGCCAATCACTTTGAAATTTAAAGCTCTTATTTAAAGATGGTGTAACTACATAAACAGAATCTTTGTTTTTTAAAATGATTTGCTCATGATTATTAGATTTATTAATTAAACTTATTTTGTAATTTTCCGACTTTTTATAAGAAACGTTAACATCATAATTATAAATTTCATCATTATTAGTTATATTTAAAACTCCCCGAACACGATAACTTTTTGCATCATTGATTTTTTTCTCAAAATTTTTCAAAACACTTTTTTCACTATTTTTACCACATCCAGTAATTAATACTAAGCAAAAAATAGTAAATACAATTATTTTTTTCATTTTTCACCCCATATTTTTATTTTCAATTAATTATATGAAAATATAATTTCTATTATTCGTGAATATTTTCATGAAATTTGACTATCATAATAATAAAAAGAAATAAAGGAGGAAAAAAAATGTCAACATTACAAAAAATAGCATTATTTCTAACAATAGTAGGAGCATTAAATTGGGGATTAGTTGGGCTATTTGAATTTGACCTAGTAGCATCCATCTTTGGCGGAGCAACTAACATAGTTTCAAGAGTGATATATGCCATCATAGCTATTGCTGGTATAATAAATATAGGATTACTATTTACTGACTTAGATGATAAATAAAAACATCTGGTCTTTTTTTATAAAAAAAAGGATAACTGCATTATCCTTTATTTTACAATTCTTATCTTTATTTTCTTTACACGTGGTGTATATTGAAGTCTAACATCATCACCTTTTACTTTTACCTCTACTTCGTGTTCACCAACACCCAAACCATCCAAGTCAACATAGCCATGTATAGTTGAAGGTTCAGTACTTTCAACAACCGTAGGACTACCTTTAACTATTACTGTAATAATTGTATCAGCTTGACTCAATGCTTGAGCTTTCAAACCAGGAGTCAAATTAGTAATATTTACATTAACCCCACTAATTTCTTTTGTCACTACTTCATCAAGAGTAACTTTAATATTCATAGTAGTAGCACTCAATTGTCTAACACCTGTAGGTTTGTCTAAATTAACAGTAAACGTCTTATCCATAGTAAGACCAGATACATCTATTTCAACCGGCAATTCTGTAATAGAATCTAATGCTTCTTGACTACCATACAATACCACTTCATTAATACTAGTATCGATAGAACCAATTGCTTTACCCTCTAAATTACCTTTTGTAACAACTTTTACAGGCACAGTCTTACTAGGTGATGAAATCTTTATAGTAGCTTCTACCTTATTAGGAACTATTTCAACATCTACTTTATCACCTTTTTTATCATAGGCAATTAAAGGTATATCTGTCAATTTTTGACTTCCAATCTTAGGCTTATTTAAATTATCAATATCCACAAGTGCCTTAACATTAGCAACTTCAGCTAACTTGTAAGAAGGTCCTTTAATAATGACATCTCCTCTATTCAAATTAATACTATCAATACTTAACTTAGTATCTAAATGATCTTTATGAATAACATCAGTACTTAATTCCCTTGTTTCAGAAACCTTTTCATATATTACCACCGTAACCACAGAAGGATCTAACTTGTACTCTACAGAAGATATAGATTGTTTATACTTTAATGATACTTTATGTGTACCAGCTTTTAAATCTTTCAAATCAACAGTAACTTCACCTGCTGGATATTGTTTAGCCAAATAAACATCCCATTTCTTACCAATCAAAGTAACGTCAACAGTATCCGGTAATCCTTCAACAACATAATTTTCCTCATTATAAATAGCTCGAACTTTTTCATTATATAACACCTCAGCTGATCTATCTACTAACGCAGTAGATTTACCATCTATTGCAAAAAAAGTAACAAGAGCAAACAACAATGACACAATAACCAAAGTTTGCCTATTAGTTAATATTTTCTCAAATCCCTTGCCATTGTTTTTTAACATATCAAGAATTTTCATGATTCCCCTAGTAATCGGTGTTACTAAATGCTTATCAAAAAATTTAATTATTCTAACAAAAATGTTAGGCTTTTTATTACTTGTTTTCTTCATATATCTCTTCCTCATCTATTTCTTCTACTAAATCAGATTCATTTTTAGGCCTTAATTCATCTACTAACATCATTCTAACATCATCTAAAGATAAGTTATAGAAAAGTTCTCCTTTGACAGCAATAGAAAGTCTTCCCGTTTCCTCTGAAACAACTATAGATATACAATCTGTTTCTTCAGTAATACCAAGTGCTGCTCTATGTCTAGTTCCAAGTCTTTTATTAATTTTTGTATTATTACTAGTTGGGAATACTGCTCCAGCACAACTAATTCTATCTCCCTGAATAATTACTCCACCATCATGCATTGGATTATTAGGGAAAAACAAAGATATTAATAAATCACTCGAAATATCAGCATATATCTTTTTAGAACGTTCAATATAATCACTTAAACTAACATCACGTTCAAGCACAATCAAAGCACCAATTCTTTCTTTCCTTAAATATTCCAAAGATTGAATTATTTCATATACAAGACGTTCTCTTTCATCTACAGTCAATACTTTATGTCTACCTAACAATTGACTTCTTCCTAATTGTTCTAATACACTTCTAATTTCCGGTTGAAATACAATAATAAGAGCAAGAGGTCCCCACATAATAACATATTCCAAAAGAAGACCAATAGTAACAAAGTTAAAAATGTCACTAGCTATTTTCATAATTGCAATTATTAATACACCCTTAAAAATTAAAGTTAGCTTTACATTGTTTTTTATATTTTTCAAAATATAATAAAATATTAGCCACACTAATAAAATATCAACTACTCTATTTATAATCATTAACACACTATCTAATGTCATTCAATTTCCTCCATATCATACATACTAAACTAACTACATTATACAAAAAAAAATAAGATTAGTAAATAGAATCCAACCCTATTTTCAATTAACTTCCCTTGTTGACATTAGAATTTTGTCTAGCTTTATTTAACTCTTCTTCAAGTTTCAACTTTTGTCTATCACCCAAATATCCAATAATAACTAAGATAAAAAACAAAGAAAATATCACAACAAAGAAATATGTCCAACCCGATATATCATCCTTTAAAAAATTAATAACCGTATCCACAATATCACCTCGATTATATATAATAAATAATATCACTTTTCGGAATTTTTTACAACTATCTATAAAACCATAAATTTACTACAACTTTACAAAACACATAAAAAGTCAATGTTAAACATTGACTTAATTAATTTTAAAATTAGGTGAAGTTTTTTTTGCCTCATTACCAACAGCATCCTTACATTCTGTCTTTATATTACGTGTATTACCCTTTGTAATTAAATATATAAATTGACTTTCCTTGGCAAACTTAGTATCCGTACAAAATTGATTAATATCATTTTTATTATCCGCCGTAATTGTAAACTTTCCATTTTTCTTTTCACATTTTACATAATCTGTAGTATCTTGCGCATCAACAGTATACATATAAGATACACCACTCAAATCATCAGTACAAGTTGCAATTACTTTTTTATTCGAAGAGAATGTTCCAGCCTTATCTGGACTAAATGTTATAACAGGTTGTCGCCTATCTACATCTACCCTTACAGTAATTTTTTTACTATTACCAGCTGTATCTGTTACTACTATTTCTCCCACTCTAATTCCACTTCCAAAAAGGCCTAGTGATATATCGTCCTTAGTGAATGTTTGTGTTTTATTCCACTGCTTTTTTGCACTTGTGATATCTTTAGCATTCATTACATTATACTTCCAAGTAATAGATTTTAACTTTCCAGAAGTAAGCTTTATATGATAATCTCTACCATAAAATTGCCAACCTGCTTCATTAATAGTTGTAGGATTAGTATATGTTTTTAATGCAGCCCCAATACGCTTACCATTTTCGTCCGCCTTATATGTAGTAACTTGTACATTTAATGCAGAACTAGAACTAGAACCAATTACAAATGCTTTAGATTTAGTAACTGTAACATTTCCTAATGCATCAATTGCCTTTATCCATAAATAATATGATCCTTTACCATTCTTTATCTCAATTGTTTGACCAGACTTAAATGTTGCTGTGAAATTAGGTTGTTTAGTTGAAGAAGTACTTAATGCAAAGTATAATTTACCCAAACTAGTAATTCCTTGATCTTTGACATTAACTTTAACTTGATGCTTAGCTGCCGCCTTTGCATTACCATTAGGAGAAAAACTAACTACTGGTCCAATCTTATCAATTCTACTAATAACTTGCTTATTAGTTGATGATATATTTCCATTTTTATCTCTTACTTTTATATATACTGTTTGATTTGATCCAAATGCCTTACTATTTGATGCTTGCCATGTCTTTCCATTATCAAATGAATATCCTTTAGCATGTATTCCGTTAGATGCACTCGCATTTACTTTAAGTACTACATTTGATCTAGTCCATTTACTTGCATTTCCACTAACACTTAGTATCTTTACATTTCCACCACTTGGAACACTTTTCTTAAATTCATATACCCTTGACACAGTTGTCTTTCCTACTCCTGTTGTTACTCTTACTGTATAACTTCCACTTGCTGTAGCAATATATGTATTTCTTGTAGCTCCTTCTATTGCTTGGCTATCTTTATACCATTGATATTTATATCCACTCGGTGCACTCTTTGGATTTACCACCGCGCTCATTTGCGCATTTCCTCCTGATACTGCCGAACTACTTATACTTACAGTTGGTGTTGTTTTATCTATTTTTATATTTATTTTTTTAGAATCTGATACATTTCCTTTTGTATCCCTTACTAATACATTTATTGATGCTCCCTTACTAAATGTCTTACTAGATTCCTTTTGCCATGTCTTTCCATTATCAAATGAATATGCACTTTCATGTAAATCATTTGGCGATGTTGCCACTACAGTAATTGTTACATCACTATCTGACCATCCTGTTGGCAATCCATTTATTCCTGTTATTGTTGGTTTAATTGAATTCTTATTCTTAACTACATATACACTTGACAAGCTCTTATTTCCTGCTCCTGTTGTTACTTCTAATGCATAATTTCCTGAATTTGATGTTGTTAATGTTAAATTCGTTTCTCCTTCTAATGCAGTCTTTCCATTATACCATTGATATTTATATCCACTTACTGTTTCTGTTGGTGTCACTTTACCT
>JAEEGL015935330.1_pt1 | contig 20999 bp, 16 predicted proteins | sample 9134231 | NCBI WGS metagenome assembly JAEEGL01 (sample SAMN16246548, study PRJNA631951) | gut metagenome | biome: gut microbiome; feature: rumen; material: fiber-attached | host: Bos | place: Iran: Karaj | collected 2018-10 | reverse complement strand
TTCAGAGGCATGATAGTAGTACACTCTCTCTGTGTCCTTGTCAAAACAAAAATAATTATCTCCAGAATCTATTGCACATGGAATAAGTCGATTTTTCGTTCTTTTCATAAAATAGTCACTAGATTTAAAGACACTATAGTCATCATCCATATTGAATGACAAGAAGAATCTTACTTCGTATTCTTCATCATCAAATAATACATAGTTCTTCTTAGGAGTCCCACCATTATTGTCGATAAAAAAAGTCTTAACAATCTCTGGTAATAACAAATCATACTTTTTCTCAAAATCAGAGAATGATTCTGTGCTTTTAATTGAGATATTGTTACGGCTCACATTCATATCAAAAATCCTCCACTTTATTCTTCACCCGCTCAACACTATCCGGCCCCCATAACGAAGAACCACCAGTATGTGCTGGAGCATTTCTATCAGCATTTGGATATAATGTCTTGTCATGATCAACACGTTTTACCAACTGCATCTTACCTGGTTCTTGATTATGATGCCATACAAAATCCCTTGGAGTAAGACCATTTTCAATATCCTTTAGTTGATCGGCAGTGAACATGTCTCTTAAATCTGGGTTTTCCTTTACAGCTTCAGCCAATTTAGCATTACAGATTTTTGCATATGCATTTGATTTAAAATCTTTTACGTCTAATTTTACATCAAACATACTGTCAAAATCAGGGAAAACCCCTTCTATTGTTACACCATTATATACAAATCTAACTCGCTTATAAGGTATGCCATTAATAGATGTACCTCCCTCCAAATGTTGATTTGTAGTCTTATAATGTATTGTACCTTTTTTATCTATGGTGCAATTATTCCTTATTTTTTTATCTGACCATCCTAATTTGTCCTGAAGATTTTTAATTTCATCCTCAGAAAGCGGTCTTATACTTGCCTCCGTTAAGAATCTATCAACATCCTTTACTCCATCTTTTGCAACAAACATTGTTGCATTTACTGCTCCGCCAACAGCAGCATTCTTTACTATTTCTCTCCACTTAACTTCAAAGTCATCCTTTGCATCAACTAACTTACCAAAAAGATCCGAAAGGATGTCCCCCACAGAAACAACGACACCTCCGGCTGCACCTGCTGCAAATGCGTTTTCAGTACCCACAATCAGTCTTGCTATTAAAAATTCTACGCTATCAGAAGCAAGCTCTTGGGTCACCTCTTTAACAGCTTCTTTATAAGCAGTTGCTGCAAAATCATGTATTTCTCCAACTATTTTTACTGATATGGCAGTTATTACAGCCTTGAAAGCACCATGTAATGCCATCACGTTGGCGTACTGCCCTTTTTCCTGAATATCATCCCTAACGGTGTCACCAGCTCTTGCCAATCCCACCAAACCCGCACATACAAGAGCTATTACACCTCCTTCAGCCACCTCAAGAATAGATGCCCCAATAAAAGCTGCTATATGTCCTGATACCTCTGCAATGTTTCCCAGTTCTCTTATCACATCTGGGCCATTATAAAGATCATCGATTTTCTGAGATATTTTTTTAGAAATTTCTGCAGAATATAAAGCCTCTGTTATTTCTTCATGTCCCGAAAGACCAGCAACAGTTCCTCCAACATAGTCTATAACATCTTCTACAACACCTAACGCACCTGCAACAATTTTACCTGTCAAGTACAATGCTGCATCAACTGCCTTACAAGTTAGGTCAGCCAATCCTGTTGCTAATTCCTCAGGCGCCACTTGTAATTCTGGGACATTATTCTTTATATAATCAGGAGTAATGACTTCTTTGTAAAAGGTATTTATTTCTTCTACTATTTTTGTATCAATTGTTTTACCCAAGTAGTGATCAAATATTTCACTTCCATAATTCAAAACCATTACAGATTTGATCAATCCGAAATATGCTACCGTCTTAACAAGCTCAGGAACCGCCTTGTTTACCAAAACTTCTTTGATATCAGATAGCAATACATCTCTCGAAGTTTCCGAAGGCGTAACGTCATCCTGTTGGAGTTCTTTGTATATCAGCGAATCGACCTTAGCATACAATACACTTTCTGTGCTTAAGATAGCCTCTCCGCCTGCATATTTCTCATTAAAAGCATCTATTGCCTTTCGAAGGTTACCCAATGAATCATTTTCCTGTAATTTTTCAGCAACTGATGCGAAGTCAGGTAAATTATCAATATAATCCCCTTTACCAAATGTAGCTGGAAGTCTATCTATAAAATCAACCCCATCGAAAAAATTAGGCAATCCATCTATTGCATCGCCTTCATTATTCATTTGGTTTCTAATTTCTTTTTGTGACTGATCCCTCTCAGTGCGAAACATTTCACCTTTGGGCATAGTTATCTCCTTCTATCAGGTTTATATGATGCTAAATACTTGTTGAAATAATCTGCTGGAACATTATTTTCTATATGTCGAAGAATCAGAAGTCGGATTCGATTTATTAGCTCTTCATTATCCTCAATCAAATACATGCTCTTTATTCTTTCATTCACCTTGTTCTTACAAGCATCCACATTTACACTGTCACGCAATTGTTTTGCTATATTTTTTCCATCAAAAATATTATAAGCAAGCATTGCTTGATCTTCTTCAGCAAGGACTTCTCCTCTCAAAACAGACCTCAGCATATTTTTTGTATCAGATGGGAATACTGCACTATCTATCCATCCTTCTATTCCATCTACATCTTCTTCACTAATAGCTTTATCAGAAATATTAAATAACCTAATAAAGAATCCTGTATTAGGTGCCTTTTCCTTCTTGATTCCCTCAGGTTTTATCTCCCTATTCGAGGAATCAGCTTTGTGTTCTTCAAACTGGCAAAGTACCGCCTCAACCCAATCGTTTTGATATATAGCTGCCACTCCGGTAGGCAACTTAGCTAATTCTTCTATCTGGTTCTCTTCCAAACTAGCAGCCTTTCCTACCAGTGTGCGATCATCAAAATCGGGAAGTCGGAGGATAATTTTAGTATTTGTATTTCGTATTACTGCTTCGTCCAATAATCCTGGTGCTTGATCCGCAATAATAAATCCTTCACCATATGTTCTCATTTCTGCTATAGAGTTTGTAATCATTTCCACTGCTTTACCCTGAAGATTGCTTGAATCCTGACTTTGAGCAATGGATGTTTTTCTAAGAATGTTATGAGCTTCTTCTAACACCGTGACATGGGCAAGATCCTTATTACTCTTTCGCTTTGGATCCATATAATGTTCCTGCATTTTCATGATGAGCATCCCCATAATAAGGGCCTTCGTTTCCATTGATCCCACCCTACTTAGGTCAATTACGGCGTTTTGAGAAAGCACTTTTCCGATATCATCCCGATTAGGATTGAAAATATATCCATTTATGCCATTAGTCAGTGACCTTATTCTCGTGATAAGTGCACCGGAATAGTCACTCTTTGTGTCATCTGAATACATAGATTCATCCATAACCTCAGGCAATACTCTTAGAACATCCTTAAAAGTAGGATATTGTATTTCGTTTACGCATTCATTTGTGAGAAGATTCCAACCCTTTTCTGTATAACTACGTTCTATCGCATCTTTCAACACAGCCGGCATTGCCGCATACATAGGCCAACATGAATTAAGAATTTCAATCAATCTATCAATGTGTTCTAATACATGGACATAACTAGGGAAAGCAAATGGATTGATTCCCAATACTTCATCACATAATGTCGGATTTGTTCCATACAATCTAAATTTAGGAAACTCCTTATAGTACTCTCCTTTCGCTGGTTCAATTACAAGTATTTTTTTATTTTTTTCTATAAGCTTTTCTATAATCTGATAAATGCTATTAGATTTTCCAGCGCCAGTCGCTCCTGTTATAAATGTATGCGATGACAAAGAATTGGTGTCCAGCTCAACATCTGTATTTTCTGCTCTGTACATATGTACAATCTTTCCAATAGCAATAGTATCTTTATTTTTCTCTTTCACATTATTTTGTTTATCATCGCGAGAAACAGAATATTTTACTACCTCTCTTCCAAATGGTGCACTTTCAACCACAGTGAGTCCAACTATTGACTTTCTCGGAAAATTCAGTGCCCTTACCATTTCTTTTCCTGATATCAGGGTTGATAACCTTACTATTCCTGGATATGACATTGCAGTTTCGTCTTTTGCCTTTAATATAAAATCCGGGTGCCTAAGTATACGAATATTATTAACAATCTCTATAATTCCAGGATCCTTACTGGTCCACATATTAATTGCGTTATTTGATAGATATGAATTTTCTCCTTGTGTCAAAGACTGATACATGGAAGCAACGGCCTTTGCTGTAACAGGGTCTTTTGAAACTGAATACGCTGAAAACTCCCACATTCCAAGCGCAGCACATTCATCAATTCTTTTAATCTGTTTCTCAATAAAGTCCAATGCATATTTAATAGAATAATTTGTATATGTCCTTATATCGCCCTTTGCAAGCCCTGCATTATAGTCCTTATGTTCATTCTTATCCACACTAAGACCAGCATTAGCACCCACATTAAAACCTGTTGTATTTCCTGCGCTGATAGATGAACCTTCAAAACCTGCTGTTGCTTGCACATTAAAATCAGAATGCATACCGACTTCAATTCCAATATGCTTGCCCAATGAAGCACCTACTCCTATAGTTTCACTCTCATTTGTTGTGATACTTCCTTGCCATGTAGCATATGGAGATAATAAATTATAGATTTCAAATAATCTATTTTTGCGCGGAGAAACATCTTTTATCGGAGAAGCTAACAAAACAAGACAATAATTCTCATTCACGTCCTTAGGTACAATTCCATCTATCAGCTTTTCCATGCTCTGACTTATAAAATCTTCAGATTTATCAGAAGGCATATTGGTAACAACAGCGACAGATGGAACATTTGAAGTCTCAATATATTTTTCTCTTTCTCCTGATTCAGAATTAATTCTCTCTTTCTCTGCAAATGAAATATCCATCAAAGGTGAAAATGTCGCAGGGATTTCTGCAGTATTATCATCATTGATTATTATTCCCGGAAAATTCCCTTCAAAAGCCTTCTTTAACTTATTTTTTAGCTCCAATACCTTCTCTTGTGTAGTATTCTCTATATCTATATTTCTGACAGAAAAGGTCACTTTACACCCTTCTTTTGTTCGATTATATATAAGTGCGATACAACAATCTTCACCTGACAGTACTTCATACACACTAATCAGTTTATCAATTGCCTTCTCTTCTGAATCTATGACCCATCTTGTCACATCAAAACTCGATATATGAGAATCTATCCATTCCAACTCATTTTCATCGAAATATGGGCTATAATTTTCTTTAATGCAACTTAAATATGATTGATATAATTCATCTGCAACTCCTGCAAAAATACGTTCTCCAAGCCTGTTATCAACCTGCTGATCATAATACTTGTTTTTCAGCTTTTGGATTTCTTCTAATTGGCATTTTCCCCATTCACTTCTATTATTTAAATACTTTTTCTCAAGCTCCTGAATTGCATGATCCGCTTTAGCCACAAATTTTTTTGATTTTTTACTTACTCTATCTTCGCTCTCTTTGTAACCATCCTTATTATTCTTTTTCGCCATACTATCTCTCCTAAATATGCAAAGAACAAAATCATAGTTCCAACGTTATCAGTTTCTCAGCACAAACACTCTAATCGCAAAAACAATGCACATCACAACAAAAATAACGATGGCAACACGTCCAGCTATTATTAAAATATGCACAAATCCGCCCTTTTTATTTTGGGTTTTAGCGCTGAGTCTTACATATTCATTAACATCTGCCCAATATTCAAAAAACTCTTTAGATGCTGCTCCTGAAGCCGCCAATACCTTCAGTTCATCTATGTCTTTTTCGGAATAAGGCGGCATATGCCTGGTTACTCTGTATGAGTTAAAAGCTCCCTCACCATATTTTTGAAGTATCCCATTTATGGCCTCTCTTACTTCTTCTTTTGAGATGTCACCCTTCATAAGCTTGTCAACTAATATATCTACCTCTGCTCTTCCACCCTCATTCATCTAGTATCACACCTCCTTGTTTAGTATTGATGAAATACGTGCTTTTCCATCATTTAGCTTTTCCTGCTGCATTTCCATAGTTTCTAATTCATCATTAATCTCGGAAAGCTGTTTTGATAATGAAATCAGATTACTATCGATTGATGCCAATGCTTGCACCGTAGCAGCCTCCAGCCTACCTTTCCAATCACTGATGCTTTTTCTTAATTTTTCTAATGACACTTTGTTATTAGATTTTAAATCAGAAAAAAGCGCATTATAAAACGAATCCACAGTACCTTCAGTATCTACTTTTTGATATTCAAAAAAGAAAAAGAACTTCTTTGTTTGAACCATTTTCTCTAAATTTACATATGCATGATTAGAAGATATTGCAGACTCACCTAAGAAGGTTTTTTTAATCTTCTCTTTTTGATCCTTTGTCAATGCATCTTCTTCATCAATTCTGGCAAATATCTTCTTTTTTAATTCCTCATCACATTTCTTCCAGAGCTCCTTTGCTTCTTTATTTACCATATCAGCATATGTTTTTAGCTCCTGTTTTATAGAATTATTTATTGCCTGATCGACTTTTTGCTTTGATTGTCCCTTAGTATCAGCCAAAGCTGTCATTACAACTTTCTTTATTCTTGTCTTATCCCTCAAGTCTGTTGCGTGAGGTTGTTGTACCTCATTAATATATTTCGTTTCATATTCACTAATATGTTCAGAACAAAGACTCTCAATTGAGTCTTTTAGTTTCTGCATTTCTGTATTTAAGCTGGTCTCTGTTTTTTCTTTTAAAGTTTCTTTCGTCTGTTTTGATTTACTAATCTGTATAGTTAATCTATCACAAGCACTATGCAAATATAGCTGCGCTTGGCGGCACTTATTATATAGAGCATATCTATTTGCAAACTGTCCTATCTCACTTTCTATAACAGGAATACCACTGTTCCAAAGGGCTAATTTTTCTCCACCCTCATATTCCTTCTCCATTTCCTTCACTTTACGGCATTCATTTTCTGGAAGAGAGTTGAATGCAGGTAAGCTCATGTAAAAAGGGTCCTGAGGATCAGAAAAGTTACCTATTACATTCTTATAGTTCTTAGCGAATTCCATAAAGCTCCATGAATTTGGATCTTTTGGATTGTCTTTTTTTGAACCTAATCCAACTAAAGAAGATGCAAAGAACAATCTATCTGTTCTCAATTCTCTACCAATGCTAGATTTACGTTCTTCTCGCATCAATTCACACTGCTCTTTATCCAAAGTATCTGCTTGTGTTACAACAAGAATTGAGTTCGATATATCAAGAATTTCTCTTAATTCTCTTATAATATCAACAATGTCCTTGTTGTCTGTTGCTTGAGCATTATTTACATTTGTCAAAAATACAGGTAGACCATTTGTCTGATCAGCCATAAAGCTTTTCAATAGTTCTTTATGATCAGCGAAGTAATCAGAATTTGTGCCTGGCGTATCATTAATCACAAATCTATATTCTTCTGTAGGCAATTCTGTTTTGACGAATGGAATATCGATATTTATAGTATGCCCAATAGCAGCTGTTTTGTTATTTTTGGCATAATCATTGATAGCAGCAATTGTCTTATACATTGCTTTCTCTTCCGAAGAATATTCAACTGAATCAAGTTTTTCTTTAATCACTAATGCCAATTCATTATCTGGATTCTTCTTAAATTCCCATGAATCAGATTGATATTCGATTACGCACAGTTCATCCTTGAACTCAAAAGTCACTCTATAGCTACTATCCTGTGATATCCTATATATTTTTGCAGTTTCTGCACTACCAGAACTGCTCAAGATTTCACGTCCTATCAAACTGTTAATGAAAGCAGACTTTCCTGAACTATATAGACCCATAACATATAAATTTATCTCCGGACGAGTACTATCTCTATATTTTGATAAAAGGCTATTGATCTCCTCATTTTTATATTTATCAAAATAATCATATAGATCCACATATACCGCATTAATCTCTTTCAATGCATCAGACGCTGTTATAGTGAATTTATTATCATGCTTAATCTCAATATCTTTATCATTAAAATACGCCTCTTTGATACTACATAATTCTTCATAATCATCAGATATTCCTTTAAAAACAATATCCAGTCCATACTTTTCGTTATAAAGCTTTTCCTCAACATACTTCAATAAATCATAGGCGATGTGCGTTACAGATGCCTTCATGAACTTTTCAGTGTTCAGCGGCGAGTCTGCACTCAGAGAATCTACTTTTTTAGGGAACTGCCAACTATAGTTAATCTCCTCGCTATACGGATTGCTATCTACAAAAAGAATATTTCTACCCATCTTAAGACTCCTTCTATCTACCGTAATATTTTTATATTCTCACCCTGGCTTCTTAGCCACATATCAATTCCATCTCCATAAACTTCTGCCTGCACAATGAACTTTCCATCTTCTTCTGATAGAATCTTCGCAGTAGGAAGCTTATCCTGCACTGCTTCGATAGAATATCCACTATACTCAAACTTAACTCGCCGGAGTTTTCCGCCAAACATAAATGGCACCCTTTTTCTAAACTCGCCTTCCTCAAAGCGTCCGTTATATGGTTTGTTGAATTTATCTTTAGTAACCTTAATATTCTTCATGCGATCAATTCTGTATATTGTTGGATTAAGGTCATCTGGGGAAGCAAATCTACTTTTGTCAAAATCATGAAGGTTTCCTATCAAGTAAAAGTAATACTCTGAAAACAATATAGACAGTGGTTCCAACTGCCTATGTTTAGGAGAGTGGCCTTGAATTCCCTGATAATCAAACTCGATAATCTGTTGGGTATTGATTGCCTGTCCCAATTCCCACATATTTCCAATAAAATGCTTGTTATGAGTAGGGGGAATATAATGATACCTCTCGTTAGAAATGAGATCATTTACCATTTTTTGATTTTTCTTGGGAACGCAGCAATCTAATAGCTTATCCAGCATCTGCATCATATCATCTTTGCGGAAAGCCTTGCTGTCGAGGAGAATCTTGCAGATAGCAAGCACCTCATCATTTGTGAATTTCATTTTATTTGTTTGCTCTAAACGAAAGCCTTTTTGCTTAGGATCATAAACAAGGTCGTTTTCAATCCCGGAAGTCGCTGTCTCATCTTGAACAAAACTACGAATATCTGCTAGGTCTCGTTGAATCGACCTGGCATCAACTCCATATTTCTCTGCATACTCAGCTTTATTCACCAGCTTGCCATCCATCAACTGGGTATACATATCTAATATACGTCTCTCTTTACCGAAATCGTCGCTATTCATCTCTGCTAGTATCTCCTTTTTTGCAACACCTTCATTATCAGAGACATTAGACATATTGTGTCCACACATATCATTCTACCATCCGCTCAAAAATTATTTATAAAACAAAGATAAACAAAACTAAAAATTGTATAATCCGCTTAGGCAAGCTGTTTCCCGTTCTCAAGCAGATAAACAATAGGTCCAAGGACAAGTCCTCTCGGACCATAGCACTTTCTATATCCCTTATCATCCAGAATCCTGCAGTTATTTGTAATAGAATTGATCTGAAGCTTCCAGCCACTAATAAGATCTATAGATCTCCAAAAGACATTCTCATCAATTGTCTTGATTTCCCAGTTATAGAACACCTCGTTGATATTAGAGCAATGAGCTTCCAGATATTTCTGGTCTATCTCCTTTACCTTATCTTTATTCTTCTCTAGATATGCAAACATTTCTCTTCTATTCATTTTCACATCCTACCTTTCTAAGAGTTCTTTCAAATACTACGTAATTTCTGTCATTCTTTGGTCTGCAATAAACCGCAAATTCAATGTTCTTGAAGGCATATAAATAGTCTTTAACAACATTCTTCGCCGCAAGAGCTACCACTTCTACCTTATTTGCAAAGGCTCCACAGCCAAAAGCTCCCAGTATGATTGACTCATTACCGTTTATTACAGCAACATCCAGAATCCTTCTCAGGCGTTTCTCATGTATTGCCAACAACTCGCTGTCACTAACAGACACTGCCTGATCACCATCGTCCGGGTTAAATATATTAGTAGGATTAGCTTTTAGATTTGGAGCAGCACAGGTAATGATATTTACCTTATACCACTCTGATTCAGGTAACTGCTTTGGACTAGCTGTATCTGACTTGAACACAACAACTCCAGGCGTATATATAAGATCATCATTATGTATCGGATCAGCAGCTGCTCTATGCGGGTTGTAGAATTTTTCCCACATTTCTTTATCATATAGACAATAGTACAGTGTGGAGCATCTGCACAGACACTCTTCCTGAGCACTGGATCCTCTTTGAACGCCTCCTCCCGGATTGGTAGCTGACGCGAAATTATGTACAGCAACCTTTTGATCTTTATATGCTTTGGCAGCTTCAAAAGAGCGCTTCTTCGACACAACTACTTTTGCAGGTGTGCTGAATCTGTCCCGGTCCACTTTATCCAAAGCATCTTCTTCGGAGTGAAAGTACTGTTTTTGCAGAGAGTCGTGAATAGCTGTAACTAATGTTAGATTCAAAGTACAGCATGTCGTTGTATCATTGAAAATCGCAATATTTTCTTCTCTTCCCATTTTCCAAAATCCTCCTGAAATCCTTACAATTATTTTGCTGCTTTGACATTACAGTACTGAGTTTCTGTGATACCAAGAACGTATGTAACATAACTTCCCGAACTAGAAACATCAAAGACAGATGAGTATTCCTTTCCATATTTCTTTACCATTTTTGCCTGATCAAGGTACATGCCTGACTTCCCGTCCTCAATAATCTTAATCAGTTCTCTCCTAAGGGGAGCCCTATATTTTTCAATGATCCACTCACCGTAAGCACTATTCAGTTCATTTACAAGCGTCTTCTTCGTCCAATGCGGTCTTCTTCCACTGCCTTTAAAGCCGCTGGCTGTTGGCGAACCTTCACGTTCGAGTTTATAAGCGCTTTCGAAGCAAACTTTTACAAGTTCCTTGTCTTTTCCACGCAAAGTTATGATCCCCTCCGGTTTCAGCATTTCTTTAGTCCTTTTTCTCTTGTTTTCTGACATCTTTATCACCTCCATTTCAGTACCTTCTTTTAGATATCACTGCAGCAATCCGCGTAGTACTTGCAACTTCCGCAAAAGTGCCTGCACCCGCGATTGTTCTTTATAAGACAGTTGCTTATCCAAAACCATATCCTTCTCATATCAGCCACCTGTTCCTTTCCACTGGAAGCCTTATGTATCCTTTATATATTCATATAATAAAAAAGGAGGTAGACTTGCAGTGTCTATCTCCTAAAGTTTATTATTTCTTAATATTCCGTATTACGGATTATTCATCTGAAGACTCTTTAGCATTCTATTCTTTTTATCGCGCAATAGTGCATCCTGCAAGATTCTAGTTGGAACACTACTTGTTCCCAAATCATCTCCTCCTGAAGCCACAATAGTATTTATATGGTTATAGTATTTATCCAACATGCCATTTTCTTCTAAAAAGCTCTCCAACTCATAGTTCTTGAAGCGCAACATATATAGTTCTTCGTCTTTGTCTGCCGATATCCATCCACATTTTTTCATAGAACATAGTAACTCAATTGCTTGTTCTGCTCTGAATTCTCTACATCCAATTGCTTCAGCTAACGGTGCCTTAAACTTTGATAAGACATAATCTTGATCTTCATATAATATGGAATCAACTATATTCATATCTAACGCGGTTAATAGCATTTTTTGTAAATAAACATCATATGAATAGAGCCCTGAAATGATTTTTCGATGTCTTTTATCCTCTAATACATTGTTCCAACTTATGTCCCTAAAGTATTCTGAAATATCCATTATTCCATAATAAGCAGGAAACTGTTCATTGATAAAATCTGCCGGAGTTTGGTAATCAATGTTGTTTTTTTCTAAAACAGCTTTGAAAATTGCTGCTGTTTCATAGTCATAGTCATTTTCAATTTGCATTGTGATTTTATCTGTTAAAGACAAGATGTTTTTATATGGCTGATAAACGACTGATATATTCATATTTTTGAGATCATAATTTAAATTTTTCCTTGCCACATAGAGCTTTGCGTCCTGTGTCAAAAAAATACGCCGCTCATAGTACAAATAATCCTCATCTAAATCCCTGAACCAGCACCAAAAGGTATAACAATTATCTCCTAATGTTGGGATAAAATATTCATCATAAGCCGTCTTTTGAAAAATTTTGTCTGGAATATCGAATGGCTTAAGGAATTTTTCGCTTTCGCTTATTAGTTCAGACATATTCATGTGACTCATAATGATTCCTCCTTCTCTGCCAAATCTGTAGTGAAAATCGTATTACATTCCGTATTGTTCTCAGTATCTTCAAACTCATTGTCAATGGAATAATTCAGATTACCCATAAGTGCTTTCACAAGTCTCTGCGGATTAAACACACATATATCGCTTGGTACAGTTTGCCCATAAGTAAGGTAAGCAACATTTGCACCGGAGTGGATTATTAGGTTGTAAAGATTTCCAAGAACTGGCTTCTCATCTATCTTGGTATAAATAATCTTATAGGCAAAATACGATGAATAGCTGTCGGCTATTTCAAGGAGCTCTTTATAGGAAGTTGTAGACGATAATACCAGGAATACATCCGAATCAGTTTCAGCCATTGCAGGCTCAATGATAGAGAGAATTTGACTCCTTAGTTCCTCATTCCTAATATTGTGGCCGGCTGTATCTATCATGATATAGTCATACTCTGAAAAGAAGGCTATTGTTTGAAGTAGTTCTTCGGGAGTATAAATAGCCTGAAACGGAGTGCCCATTCTGCTTGCATAAATTCTAAGCTGTTCAGCTGCTCCAATTCTGTAATTATCAATAGTTGTAAGCAATACACGCTTTTGATTTATGACCAGCTTCGCTGCAATCTTAGCTATAGTTGTTGTCTTCCCTACTCCTGTAGGTCCAAGGAATATCTCAAGCTTTGGTCGGCAATTATCATTCCTAATGGGTTGCGCTTTGCCGCATTTCAAGACCATTTTTTCATATGCATCATTCAACATTTTTTCTAGCGCCTTAGGCCTATCGCAACGTGCCTCAACCATGCCAATCAAATCGTTAATATATATTTCATCAACTTCACTGTCCAAGAGATTCTTATATAATGTTTTTGCAAAACAATAAACATCTTTAGGTCTCTCCTGCACCAGTCTCAAATTATTATCTGTGTTAGCATCTGTCTTATCGTTGTCCGATACTGATTCACTTACAATATCCACAACCTTCAAAGCATTGTCTCCGGTTTTTATATTATGATTTGCATTGGCCTTCTCTATATTCTGGGGCAATTGATTTATCAGCTTTTTCGATGTTTCATATGATATTTGCTTAGCATCATTATGTATTGGCTTAGGCCGTATTATGGTTTTAGGTTGTTCCTCCTCCATGGCTACTGTAATCTCAATCTGAGCCGGTTTCATGAAACTCAAGAATCTTTTTCTTAATTGGCGAGTATATAAAATGCAGTAGTCCTCACCCATTTCAGTTTTTGCCTTTTTTTCAGCTTCTTCCTTTGTTCTGCCAACGTATTTTTTAATAACCACAAGACATCCCCCTAAGAACTTCGTTTAAAAGCTTAAAGACGTTATCCTCTCAATAAAATCTCTTCCCATCAGTTCCAGCTCGATCGGTTCATTCTTTATTACTGAACTGTCAGCAATATACGCCTTATTTATCATTTCTTCCTTGAAGCTGTAGGTAATTGACACATTATATAAGTTGGCTATCTCATCAATCATTTGTCTCTTTAGCTCTCTTAGGAAATCTCGGGATATGATGCTCACCATCTGAACGTATTTTCCTATTACCTCTTCTGCTCTTTTTTGTAATGCATCATTTCCTCTCTGAATTTTCAATCTCCTAAGAACATCATCAATTCCGACAAAATGAACTGCTTCCCACCCCAGTCTATTCCATAGCCTTGCGAAATCTCCTTTTCCCTCAATAACCGCTTCTGTTCTAATTCTGGCGAAATCAATTAATGATTGAGGCAAACGCATTTGATAATCTGGCGTTATCTCAACCATTGAGGAACTGGCCAGAAAAAATCTCTCAATCATTCCCTTATATGAATTCTTATCTGACATAGACTGGAGTGTTTCTGTAAATCTCTCGAAATCCGGCTCTGTAAAAATGAATAAGCACCCATCAAATCCTTTAGTAACTATATATGTATCTCCAGGGCGCATTACCCTATCCCACAGAACAGAAGCCTGTATACAAGCCCCCTCCTCATTCTGTATATAACACTTTGGGGCCAATTGTAATTCAAGATTCCTTTGTTTCTTGTCATTACTGAATTCTGTTTCGAAAGCACTGTTACGATCATTTATTATTTCTTTTTTTAATAAAGAATCCCTACTGAACTCACAAAGTAAGTTCTTGAGTCCGCTTAACGGTTTTGATTCAGGATCTAGTGGATTTGTCATATATTCTTTAGAAAAAAAGCAATAGTTTATACATTTACTAAACGAAAAGTCTTCATCAAATATGTATTCCTTCCCCCTAACCAGAACAGCTGTGCTAAAAAACTCCAATTGCTCTATTCCGATTTGATGCCACTTTCTTTCATCATCAGCAAGCTCATCAAAAGCCTTATCATTCACAAGAGAATTTAACGGATCATCAAAATGAATAAGTGCAAGCAACTTTTCACATCCCAATCTATAGCCTTTATATGTATATTTAGGCTCTTTGTTTTCGTCCATATACCAGACTGCATCATCAACATTTATGATTTCCGGTACGTATTTCCTTATTATCTCCAGCTTCTGCGCATTATTTAAAGGCATTTCATTACCTCCTGCTTTCAATCATTTTTCCGTTTAATAATAAAACAGACGATAGACTCCAATTGTCTACCGCCTGTATTTATAGGGAAATTTTGTCTTATATAATTGCCGATTCAAAAGTGTCTTTACAATACGATCTATAAAGGGCCACCGCATGCGCTCTTGGAAACAGATATAGTATCCTTTCGCAAGATTCAACATACCAATCCGGGACGCCATGAACCTTCAACAACTTATACATATCAGGCGTCCAACCTTTTCTGTTCACACATCCTTTTCTTACGTACTCTGCAATGTCATAGGCACTTCTTTCATCAATCCCTTTTTCCGATAGATACTCATAAACATCTTCTCTATCTGCTATTATTTCATCCAAAGAAGCTAAACCAGTATTGATCAGATTTTCAGCATTGTCTGTCCAAGTGCCAGTTCCATGGTATAAACCGAAACATTTTACATAATCAGACAGGTTTTTAGGCCGAAGCAACGACACAATATCATCCGGCAACAATGATTGCTTAAACTCTGCCTCATCCCTAACAGGAGAAAAGTTAAAGTTAAAGACCTGATCCCCGTCCATTTCATCGGCACACATGAGTTTTATTCCATATGGATTATTTGGCGCATCATATTTTATGACAAAGTCATCTTTTCCTATATGTCCATTAAAATACGCGAGAAGTCTTTGATGTAACCCTGAAGAAACAGTAAACTCAAAGGCTGGAAGCTTTTGACCATCTAATCCAAAATAGAATTCAGAATATAATGCCGGCAATGAATCCAGGGGATTAAAATCTGAAAAGCCAAGCAGATATGCCACCAACGATGATGCCATTGTTCCCCTACAACATAATTTATCCTCTGGTAACGACACTGCCTCGAAAGCCTGTAAAACAGTAATGTATCCCGACGCTGTGCCTTGCTGCCTGATGATCTCCAGCTCTTTCTCTAACGCCTTTTCAACAAGAATTCCTGGCTTTTCTGAGAATTTTTGCATCATCCCCTTAATACATTTTTCTCTTAATATCTCATCCGCCTTATCTACTGTTGGAAAAAGTAATCTAGTGTTCATAAAATCTCCGTATATGCTAAATCCGATCAATAATCTCAAACAATTCAGCCGGTACTTTCTTTTTGATTAAGCCATATAGCGAATTATTCTCATCAATCCTGCCATAAAAAGCTTCGGCTATACTACCTGCTATTGCACCAACAGTATCTGTGTCCCCACCAATGTAAACAGCTTTTGACACTACATCTGTAAGGCTTTCACTTTCCATGAATGCAACAAGCGCTTCAGTAACTGCAGTCACACATTCAATGTTATTTTGCATAGGATCTGCCACATCCTCTATCGACAGTCCTAGGAAATAGCCAAACTCATCCTCTAAATACTGCTTAATTTCTTCCTTGGTTTTTCCAGTTCTTCCAAGAAAAATAGCTGCAGCTGTTGCCTTTGCCCCATCTATGGCATCAGGATGGTTATGTGTAACATCTGTTATTGCCTCTGCCACTTCTAATGTTCTTTCCAAGGAATCATACAACCATCCAACCGCAGATACCCTCATCGCAGCTCCGTTACCATAGCTTCCATATGGCTTAGGATTGGTAGACTGCAGCCAATCGCAAAAGAGTCCACCATAACCGGCATATGGATACCGTTCGCCCCATTCCTGCATTTTTGAAACAACTACAGAGCGGATTGTATCTGTCGTTGCATCTTTCCCTGCTTTGATAAGAGCATCAGCTACTGCGCATGTCATGACAGTATCATCTGTATATCTTGTTTTTGACTTATTTAAATGCTTGTGGAAATCATGGATTTCATAAGAAGACCTCGTAAATTCATAGATACTTCCTGAAATGTCGCCCAATGCAGCTCCTAGCATAATTTGTACCTCCATAAGCGTATGTTCTATGTTTCTATATAATCATCGTATCAATCCATGCAGACACATTATGTCTATGCTTAGCTAGAAGTCACAATTGATATCATGCCGAAAGCAGAACTCTCTTATCCACTTCCACTCTTCTTCTGAGCACTCAGTATTAAATCTGTGATAGGCTTGAGTGAGCTCTTGACCATAGATTTCGATCGTAATGAAGGGCTCATATATGTTCTCTTCCCGTCTTAGGAACATAATGGTCGTATCATTTTCGATATAAGCCTCAAGATATGTCATCAGGCAATTACTCATGTATATAGATTCTTTGCAAAAATCATTTATTGTCTGAGGATACCTTATAACATACCCATCATAGTGTTCCTGCCAACTGTAATTTCTTTTTCTATTTGATCTACGAATATCTTTGTCGAGGTCCCTCCTATGAATAGTCAAATAATGAAGAAGTTCTGAAATCTTCGCAGAATCTAGCTTGGGGAGATATGCCTCGTAAAAAGGATCAACCTTAACAAGAGCTTGGGCCCTTTCATTAAGAGTTTTCCGCGCCGCCTCTGAATATATAAACCTTAAAAACTGTGCATGAATCCAGATGCTGGTCAACTTTGGCTTTTTCGACAAAAATAGCCTATATATCTCCGGATTAGTCAGATTTCCTTTTTTCAGTCGTAAGAGATATTCGCATTGAGCATCGTTTAATGGGTCTTTGAAGATATCAGGATACTGACTGTTCAACTGTTTCAGGTATTCCCTACATTCTTTGTTTGCCAACAACTCTGCGCCGTACTCAGTATTCACGGCTCTGATGACCCTCATTGGAACATGATCATATATTTCTGATGGATTTGTCGCCAAAAGATTGATTTCATAAGCCTCGGGGGCTCTCACAGCCAACTCATCGACACCGGACTTATACAGAAGCTCTTTAATCGTATTCTGTGTCATGCAGTGATGGATATGATCTAAAAGGCGCATCTCATGAGTGTAGTATCTTTTTAAGTGCCACTGCGGATGTGATTCTGAATAATACTTATATATATAATCAAAGTCAGCTGATCGAAAGCGTAATGGGTACTCACTTTTCAGGCATTTTTTATCAAACTGCTCATCTTCCTCTGGGCTCCAAAATAATCCTTCATGAAAAGTAAACCTAGAAACATTAAATATCTTGTCTTCCGGATCTATTATTTCTACAAGAAGCATATCGATGTAAGGTTTAAGGGTTATAAACTTGAGCAAAGCTACCCTCTCATTGATTTTTCTTGCTTCCATAGTGGCTTTAAGAATATCTTGCTCACTCAATTTTGGTGCAATCCAAGTGTTTTCTTTTGATAATACTTCTAACATGCGTTAATTTCCTATTTATATAATTCAACGTTGATACGCTTAGTATCTGACTGTTAGTGTAAGTATAAAGAAAGCAGTGGACAATAGATGTCCACTGCACCAAATTCCCCAGCATTATTCCGCACGCTCAATGCAATCCACTATTAAATTTGCTTAATATCTTCTCCTTGACTTCTTAGCCACATATCAATTCCATCCCCAAATACTTCAGCCTCTATGGTGTACTTCCCGTCCTCTTCGCTGAGAATTCTTGCAGTTGGAAGCCTGTCCAAAACTGCCTCAACCGCATAGCCCGAATAGACAAATTTGACCTTTCTAAGTTTTCCGCCACGCATGAACTGGATGCGTTTTCTGTACTCACCTTCTTCAAACTTATCCTTATAAGGAACAGAAAAGTGCTCTTCAGTAACATTCATGTGTTTGATTCTATCGATACGGTATATGGTGGGCCAGGTGTCTTGTGGCTTCATAAATGAAGTTTCATCATCAACATTAAGAATTCTGGCTGCCAGGTAAAAATAAAATTGGTCAAACATGATTGCTAAAGGCTCGACATGCCTATGGTGCAAAGAATGGGCCTGAACGCCTTTATAATCGAACTCAATTATGAACTGACTATTTATTGCATTTGCGAGAACAAGCATCTTGTCCAGAATCTTTTGTTTATGAGTAAGCTCCACATAATGAAATCTCTCGTTTCTTAGGATATCCGTAACAAGCTTTTTATTCTTCTCAGGTACGCAGAACTCCACAAGTTTATCCAACATAGAGTTCATTTCCTTTTTCGAGAAAGCTCTACTGGTTAAGAGAATCTTACATATCGCTATAATCTCATCATTAGAGAGTTTTACCTCGTCAGATTCCTGAATCCTGTATACCTTTTTCTTGTAATCGTATATGAGCGTATTGGGAATGCCATCCGTCGCAGCTTGAGTATCTAAGAAGGTCCTAATTCCTTCAATATCCCTTTGTATGCTTTTCTCAGAGACGCCAAAGCGTAACGCTTCTTCGGCTTTATTGATTTCGCGGCCATGCATAAGCCTTGAATAGATAGATAGTGATCTGTTGCTCTTCCCCTCTTTATCGTCGTACATAGCTATGCCTCTCTGCGGTTATGACTTCAGTATAAGTAAGGATTTGGACAACATATGTCCTTTAGTCCTGTTATAAAAAGATTATAGCATCGCAGAATTAGCTTAAATCTTAATTAAATATTGTTAAAATAAAAGTTTTATAAAGAGGGCTTCCTGTTACAGAAGCCCTTGCACATCTTGTATATTCAGTTGTTTAATCCACAAGTATCAATCTGGATTACTCTTCAGATTCATGTTGCTGTTCCTTTTCAATCTGTTTTGCAGTCTTCTTAACAGTCGTACTATTGGCCTTGAAGTTATATACCGGCTTTATGATCTTCACAATATCAGCAGTAGGCTCGATATTATCTACGATATCTCCCATGCCCTTATATGCAAATGGACTCTCGTCCAACGTTGAATGATTAACACAGGTAGTATAGATTCCTGCGTCACTCATTGCCTTCTCAAACTCCTCTACTGTGAATCTATTGAAAGCCTCTGTCCTGGAGAATCTTCTTCCCGCTCCATGTGGAGCAGACTGGTTCCAATCATCGTTGCCCTTGCCAATGCAAATTAGAGATCCATCTCTCATATTGATTGGAATAATGAGCCTTTCATCCTTCTTTGCTGATACAGCGCCCTTTCTTACGATGTTGCTGTCGTGATCAATATAGTTATGAACAGTTGTGAACTCACCAAGAGGCTTGAATCCATAGTTATCAATGATCATTTTGGCAATCATATGTCTGTTCTCATCTGCAAATTCCTGACAAACCTTCATGTCATATAAATAATCCTGGCTGTACTTGCCATGCAGGAAGCAAAGATCCAGAGGAAGATCTGGTGCTGTCTGTCTGAAGTTACGATGAAGCTCCTTGATAACTTCCTGAATTTCTGATCTTCTGCCTGCAGCCTTATATTCTCTCTTGATTCTGTCCTCTTCATCCCAGAGCGCTTCCTTGCCAGTGTGGAGACCAACAGCCATCTTCTGATAGATTTCGCAGACCCTTGTACCCAACATTCTGCTTCCTGTGTGGATTACAAGGTAATGATTACCTTCATCATCCCTGTCTATCTCGATGAAATGGTTTCCTCCACCAAGCGAACCAACAGCTCTTTCCATCTTCTTAGTGTCCTGAAGCTCACGGTAGCACTTCATCTCCTGAAGCTTCGGAAATCTCATAAGACGTCCTTCATTTACTTCTCTTCCGGAAGGAACATACTGCCTTATTACCTTATCCAGCCTGTCAAAATCAATGGCTTCCTTGCCAAGTTCAACTGTCAGCATCCCACAGCCAATATCAACACCTACCACATTGGGAATGATCTTGTCTCCCAAATCTGCAGTAAAACCAATAACACAGCTCTTTCCTGCGTGACAGTCAGGCATAATTCTTACCTTTGAATCACGAAATGGCTCCTGGTCCAACAGGTCTCTTATCTGCTCAACACAAGCATCTTCGCAATTATCTGTGAATACCTTTGCGGTATTATACTTTCCTGTTATCTCCTTCATCTTTTTCACTCTTTACCCATAATAAAATACTTTCAAGTTCATCAAAGTCGTACTCTTTCTGATCGGAGGTTTCCTCGGCCTCTTCACTCTGGTCTTCGGTATCCTCTTCTTCGTACAACTTTTTCAGTTCATCATCTGCAGTAGAGTATCCCATCACTACTGCTATCATGGAATCTGCATATTTCGCTATGATATTTGGCACGCTGAATACAGCCATATCAAGCATCTCATCCGTAAGAACTGCATCTCCTTCCAATGCCAGACTCCTTATGTAGCGGACTTCATCTT
>JAEEGL012741656.1_pt1 | contig 20999 bp, 17 predicted proteins | sample 9134231 | NCBI WGS metagenome assembly JAEEGL01 (sample SAMN16246548, study PRJNA631951) | gut metagenome | biome: gut microbiome; feature: rumen; material: fiber-attached | host: Bos | place: Iran: Karaj | collected 2018-10 | reverse complement strand
TTCTTTGAAGCCGCTTTCCGTATAGATGACGCCGCACACCAGCGCCGGATCGAGGCAGTATTCCTCGCTGTATTGCTTGATGAGGTCGACGTGCTCCAGCTTGAAGCGCGACTTCAGCACGTTCGGCAGTATCCAGAACACGGTCACCGACGTGATGATGAGACATGCCGCGATCATGGCGAGCACGATCAGGACCGTCTTTTGCTTTTTTGTGATCGGTTGTTTTTCGTTCGTTTCCATATTCAAATCAGTTCCCTCTGAATGCGTTCGATCAATTCGTCGGCTTCTCTATAGAATACTTCCGGCGAGTCTTCATTGCGGATCGTGTAGGTCGCAAGCGCTGCGCGCTGTTCATCCGTCATCTGCGCTTCGATCCTTGCACGGATCGCGGATTCCTCCGCATGATCGCGCGCGGCAACGCGCGCAACGCGAATGTCCTCTCCGCAAAGCACAGCGACCGTACAGGCGCAGAATGCGTCCGCGCCGGATTCGAAGAGAAGCGGCACATCCCATACCGCAAGCGGAGCTTCGCTCTCCTCCGAGATGCGCAGCATCTCGCGCAGAACGAACGGATGGATGATCCCGTTGAGTTGTTCGCGCAGGCTCGGATCCTGAAACACGCGCGAAGCGATATACGCGCGGTTTGCCGTACCGTCAGGCAGAAGCGCTTCGGATCCGAACAGCGCGATCGCGTCTTCAAAACATGCGGATGCGGGCGTCAGCGCCGTTCGCGCGATCGCGTCCGCGTCGACGGCCGGGATCCCGTGATCCGAGAATCGCCGCGTCAGAGTGCTTTTGCCGGAGCCGATGCCGCCGGTCACACCGATGATCCGTGTCATTTTGTGTCGTACCAGCTTTCTCCGCATTTTGCTTCGGCAATCAGGCGAACGCGGAAGTCCGCAACGCTCTCCATGCAGTTTTGTATCAGCGTCATGACCGCCTCCGCTTCATCCTTCGGCGTATCGACGATCAGCTCGTCGTGAATCTGCAGGACGAGACGCGCTTTGAACCCGCCTTCTTTCAGCGCACGGTCAACGCGGACCATCGCGATCTTGATAACGTCCGCCGCGGTTCCCTGGATCGGCATGTTCATCGCAACGCGCTCGCCGAACTGGCGCACGTTGTAATTGCTTGCGTTTAGCTCCGGCAGCGGACGGCGGCGGTTGAACAGCGTTTCCGCATAGCCCTTCTCTTTGGCGCGCCGTACGCTCTCCTTGAGATAGGCTTCGACCATCGGATAGCGCTCGAAATAGCGCTTGATATAGCCGGATGCGACATTGACCGGAATACCGAGATTCCTTGCAAGGCCGAAATCGGAAATGCCGTATACGATACCGAAATTGACTGCCTTTGCCGAGCTTCGCTGTTCGCCGTTCACGTTCTCAAGCGGCACGTGAAAGACCTCGGCAGCCGTGCGCGCATGGATATCCTCGCCGTTGTTGAACGCCGATATGAATCCTTCGTCGTTGCTGATATGCGCAAGCAGCCTTAATTCAATCTGCGAATAGTCTGCGCCGACGAGCACGTTTCCGGCGCTCGGCACAAAAGCCTTGCGGATCTCGCGTCCTTCCGGCGTGCGTACGGGAATGTTCTGCAGATTCGGCTCCGTGCTCGAGATGCGTCCGGTCGCCGCTACGCACTGCATGAAGCGCGTGTGGATGCGTCCCTGTTCGTCGCGCTGTTTCAAAAGACCTTCGACAAAGGTGCTGTCCAGCTTGGTCAGAAACCGGTACTGCAGAACGTCGCCGACGATCGGATGCAGCGGTGCAATGGCTTCAAGCGTATCCGCATCGGTCGAATAGCCGGTCTTTGTCTTTTTGCCGGACGGAAGCTGCAGCTTTTCGTACAGGATGCGTCCGAGCTGTTTGGTGGAAAGAATGTTGAACTGCTCCCCCGCCGCCTCATAGATGCGCTGTTCAAGCGTTGCCGCCTCGTCCGAAAAGCGTGCGTGCAGTGCATTGAGCACCGACGCATCGGTCATAAATCCGATGCATTCCATACCGTACAGGACCTTGAGCAGCGGAAGCTCCACGTCATTGAGCAGCGACGCAAGACCTGCTTCCGAGATCGCGCGGTCCATGCGCGGTTTGAGACGGAACAGATGCGCAGGGCTTGCGGCATCCGCCTTGAGCCACTCGCGGCAGAGCGCTTCAAAGTTCTCGACCGGCCGGTTGCTTTGGAGAAGATAATCCGAAAGCATGGCGTCGAAGCGCAGCTCCGGCAGCTGTTCGGGCGAAAAGCCGCAGCGGTGATACAGCCTTTTGGCGTCGAAAGCATACAGCGGCTTTTGTTCGTTCAGGATCCAGTCGCCGAGCATCCGGTAGGCTTCATCCTCATCCATACAGATGTCGAACAGCGTTTCGCCTGCTGTGAGCAAATATGCGCGATCCGGCGAACCGGCGAACGCAAGCGTCGGGACGGTCGTGACGGCGATTGCCTCCGCGCCTTTCAGCGATGCAAGCGCGTTCTGCAATTCGGATTCGGACGTGACCGGGACGGTCTCGACTTCTGCCGAAGCATCGGCGTCGGGCTCACCTCCCGGGAGTTTATCGGCAATGCTGTTGAGCTCCAGTTCGTACAGAAGCTTCTTCGCGTTTGCGGTGTGATCGAAATCGAAGGCGCAATCGTCGAGCGTTTCTTTGACCGGCGCGTCGCAGGCGATCGTACCGAGCCAGTAGGAAAAACGCGCGTCCTCCGCGCCTTCGCGCAGACGTTCGCCGAGCTTGCCTTTGACCTCGCCCGCATGGGACAGGACGGATTCGAGATCGCCGTAGGTCTCCAAAAGTTTGAGCGCCGTTTTTTCGCCGACGCCCGCGACGCCCGGAATGTGGTCGGAGGCGTCGCCCATCAGCGCCTTGAGATCGCGCATACGCTCCGGCGTCAGTCCGTATTTTTCCATCAGAGCGGCGGCGTCGACGATCGAATTGTCCTTTGTATAGTAGATCTTTGTTTTATCGGTGATCAGCTGAAACGAATCGCGGTCGCCTGTCGCGATCAGCGTTTCGAGCCCGGCGCGCTCCGCAATGCGGGAAAACGTACCGAGGACGTCGTCCCCCTCGTATCGCGGGCATTCGACGACGGCAACGCCCATCTCATGCAGCAGTTCGCGTACCACGGGCATCTGCTTTTTGAGATCCTCGTCTGCGGGCTTTCTGCCGAGCTTGTAATCCGCATAGCGTTCATGCCGGAACGTCGGCTGATGCACGTCGAACGCGACGAGCACATGGGAAGGCTCGAGCTTCAACAGCTCGATCAGCTTTGTAAAAAAGCCCTTCAGCGCGCCGGTCGGAAAACCGTCGCGCGTGGTCAGATTTGCTTTGAAAAAAGCGTGGTATGCCTGATAGAGAAGGCTGTTTCCGTCGATGGCAAGCAGCAAGCGGTTCATAGGCTCCTTTCACGGATGCGGCACGCCCCGCATGGAGTGTGCCGCGCTCGATTGATTCAAATTGCAGTTATGCGCGTACAACGTCGTACACCATCGGCCGGTAATCCGGTTTCTTTCCGGAATACTCGAAGGCGCTGTGGAACATATCGAGCGCCGCATTGAGCTTGCTCTCGTCGTTTACGTACATCACGCACAAAGGTTCGTCCGCGCGGACAAAGTCGCCGAGCCGTTTCTTCATGACAAGACCGACTGCGGGATCGATGCTTTCCTCCTTTGTCGCACGTCCTGCGCCTAAAATCTGCGCGGCGGTGCCGATGCGCTCGGCGTTCATTGCGCTGATATAGCCGGAACGCTTCGGATAGACGTTCAGCGTCGTCTTGACCTTGCAAAGCTCGTTGATGCGATCGACGTCGATATAGGATGCGTCGCCGCCCTCCGCCGCGATCATCTCGCGCAGTTTTCTGATGCCCGCGCCGGTCGAAAGCGCCGTTTCGAGCTTTTCGCGCGCTTCGACTTCACTTTCGGCAAGTCCCGAGAGGATCATCATATGCGTGCCGAGCAGCATACAGACTTCATACAGCGGATCGCCCGCCGGAATCTTGCCGGAGAGCAGTTCGACCGCCTCGCGCACCTCCAGCGCGTTTCCGACGGCAAGTCCTAAAGGTTGATTCATATCGGTGATGATCGCGACGCATTCGCGTCCGACGAGCTTGCCGATCGAGACCATCAGATGCGCAAGCTTTTCCGCTTCGTCGACGGTGGACATGAACGCGCCGGTGCCGGTCTTGACGTCGAGCACGATCGCATCCGTACCCGCCGCAAGCTTTTTGGACATGATGCTCGATGCGATCAGCGGAATGCTGCGAACCGTTGCGGTCACGTCGCGGAGCGCATACATTTTTTTATCCGCGGGAACGAGGTTTCCGGTCTGTCCGATGACGGCGACGCCGATCTCGTTGACGATCTCTTTGAACCGGTCCATCGGCTGTTCGATGCAGACGCCGGGGATCGATTCGAGCTTGTCGAGCGTGCCGCCCGTGTGACCGAGTCCTCTGCCGCTCATCTTGGCGACCGTACCGCCGCATGCCGCGACAAGCGGCGCGATGACGAGCGTGGTCGTATCGCCCACGCCGCCGGTCGAATGCTTATCCACTTTGACGCCGCGCAGATCGGAAAGATCGACGACGTCGCCGGAATGCATCATGGCCATGGTGAGATCCGCGGTCTCGCGATCGGTCATCCCCTGAAAGACGACTGCCATCTGGAACGCCGCCATTTGATAATCGGGGATCGTTCCGTCGGTAAAGCCCTTGACGATATATGCGATCTCCTCCTCTGAGAGGGTTCCGCCGTTCACTTTCTTTTCAATAAGATCAACCATGCGCATGGTTGTGTTCCTCCGTTTTTTGATAGAAAATTATATCATATCCGCGCAGCCTTGGCAATGTCTTTTCCGATCATCGGAAGGACTTCGCCGAGAAACGCACGTTTCAACGCGGATTCGTCCGTTTCCTCCGCCGGCACGACGCCGCGCAGTATCGGGTATTCGCGCATCAGTCCGTCAATATCGAACGGACCCTTGCCGACAAGACAGGTCGGCTTCTTTTGCGCGTTCAGTTCACAGAGCGCCGCATCGACGGCACTGCGGCTCAAGCCGTGCGTAAACAGGAGCGCGAAATCCGATTCGCGGATCGACTGTGCAAAGCCGATGGTCTGCAGAACTGTTTCGGCGCCGGGTACGGCGGTAAAGCCGATCGACGTGAGCGTGTCGCGCAGGGTGTTCTTTTCATCGGTCAAAACACGGCATTCGCATTCCGAAAGTCTCGGATCGCGCGCATCCAAGAGGACGTTTGCGTTTTCGGGATCGATACACTTGTCCGCGCCGAGCAGAATTTTGCGATAGCCGAGATCGAGCGCTTTTTGAAGCAGTGCGCCGACTGTTGCCGTATCGCGCCCCGCCGCCTCCGTCACGGCGATCGGACCGGGCAGTATGCCGATTACGTCACTGCGGCGTTCGCCGTTTGCGTCCGAAACGGTCACGCTTTCATATCGGCCGTTTAAAGCGCCGACAAGCGCGCGGACCGTGCCGTATCCGCCGTCCGCAATGACGGTGCGCTGCACGATGAAGCCTTGCGTTACCGCCTCCGCGCCGATTGCGCGGGTACAGGCTTCCGCGGAGCCTTCGGTTTCGTTTTCGTCCGAAACGATCAATAGCTTCAGGCCTTTTCGCGGCATGAGAGGCTTCTTTTCAACGCCTTTCAGCACGGCTTCGCCTGCTTCCGTGACGGTGAGCGTATTGTCGTCTTCGATTTTGCCGAGCAGCGGATACGGTCCGAAGCTCTCTAAGGCGTTCGCCTGCATAAACGGCGTGTTTCGGCAGAGACGAATCAAAAGATCGTCCATTGCGAACAGCTTTTTCGCATTTGCGCGCGCCTGCTTGATGCCGTAATAGCAGGCGATGCAGATATAGACCGGACCGGCCGTTCCGGCGTCATAGGTTTGCTGCGCGTCGTAAAGCGTCAGCCCCTTCGGATCGGCCGAATAGAGCGCCGAAAGCGTCGTTTCCCAACAGGCTCGCCGCGTTTCATCCGAAAAATCTCTGACCGGAAAACGGAATCCGACCGGAAAATACTGCCAGATCATGCTTGTCCCTCCGTTTCTAATGCTTGTACGGCGCGTTCCGCCGCTTCCAATTGTTCATAGAGCGCCGTTTCTTCCGCGTCAAGCGCGGAAATCGATTCATACAGCTTCTGCATCTCCTGATACGCATTCCTGCTCTGCGCCGATTCGAGCGTCGCCTGCACGGAACGCTTCTGCGCTTCATTCTGCTCGATGCTGCGTTCGATGCGGTGCAGCTCCTGCTTGGCTTTTGCGATCTTCGCCCGCGCTTCTCTGCGCTTGAAATACAGGTTGTCTGGATCCTCCGCTTGCTGCGCCTTTCGCTTTTCCGGCTTGCGCTCGACGATTTTCTGGAACAGGTCCTCGTCTTCATCCGATTGTTCGATCAAGCCGTCCTCCGTGAGAAGGATCACGCGATCGGCAAGCCGACGCACGAGATAACGGTCATGCGAAACGATCACGACCGTGCCTTCGAAGGTTTCGATCGCGCTTTCGAGCATTTCCGCAGATGCAATGTCAAGATGGTTTGTCGGCTCGTCGAGCAGCAGGACGTTCGCGCCGGACAGAACGAGCTTCAAAAGCCGGATACGCGCCTTTTCGCCGCCCGACAGAGAACCGATACGTTTCTCGATGTCGTCGTCTTTGAACAGAAATCTGCCGAGCGCGCCGCGCAGCATATTGGTATCCATCATCGGATAGGCGTCGGAAAGCTCGCCGATCACGGTGTTCGCTTCGTTAAGTTCGTTTGTGTTCTGCGCATAGTAGCCGAGACGAACGCCTGCGCCGATCTTATACGTCCCTTCCGTCGGGAGCTCCTCGCCGGTCATGATCTTCAGAAGCGTCGTTTTGCCGCAGCCGTTCGCACCGATGATACAGACGCATTGCCCCGCCCAGATCAGCGCATTCAGATGCGAAAAGACGTGCTTCTCGCCGAAGGATTTGCCGAGCTCCTTCAGAACGAGGACCTCGTTGCCGGTCGGCGCGGGTGTGCGGAAGCGGAACGCAATGGATTTTTCATCCTTTTCGGGAGCGATCAAATCCTCACGGATGCGGTCGATCTGCTTTTGCTTGGAAGCGATCGTCACGTAATTGTGCGCCTGATTCCAACGTTTCTGCTGCGCGATGATGCCCTCGATGCGCTTGATCTCCTTCTGCTTTTGCAGATAGATCTTTTTTTGAAGTTCGCGTTCGTTCATTTTGAGCTCCATATAACGCGAATAATTGCCCGCCGTGCCGCGCATTCTGCCGTTCTGGAGCTCCAGCATACGTGTCACGGTATCGTCTAAAAACGCGCGATCGTGCGAAACGACGAGAACGGCGCCTTTATAGAGCTTGAAATAGTCTTCGAGCCATTGAATCGCTGTGACATCCAGGTTGTTGGTCGGTTCGTCAAGAAGGAGCAGATCGGCATCCTCCAAGATCGCGCGGGCAAGCATTGCCTTTCCGATCTGTCCGCCTGAGAACGTCGTGACGGGACGCGAAAGCTCCTCCTCCGAAAAGCCGAGACCCAAAAGCGCCGAGCGCGTCATGGCGCGAAACGTAGAGCCGCCTCCGCGTTCGAGCGCTTCCAAAACGACGGACTGCCTTGCGATCAGACGGTCGCGGCGATCCGTTTCCGTTTGCAGACGTTCGAGGATGCGCGCTTCCTCCGCCTCGAGATCCAAAAGCGGACGGAAGGCTTCGAGCGTGAAGCTGTACAGGTCAACGTCATCGGACAGCTTCGGAATCTGTTCGACATAGGAGAGCTTAGCTCCCTGCCGCATCCCGAAGGAACCGGAGTCATAGGACTCCTTGCCCATCAGAATACGCATGAGCGTCGTTTTTCCGCAGCCGTTTACGCCGATCAATCCTACGCGCTCACCCGGACGGATCTCAAAGGATAAGTCCGTGAAAAGCGTGCGGTCGGCATACGATTTGGTTAAGTTTTCCACATGAAGTAATGACATATTTACAGTATAGCACAGTTTCCGCGATTTGTTTATATAAATTTCAAGATTATGACACAACCGGTATGTTATAATAAAACCGTTAGGAGTCGAACGATGGGAATCAACGTACCGCGCCTGCCCGGCAGAAAAAAGAAAACCGTTCCGATGACGCTGCGCATCGTATGCGCCGCAGCGGTCTGCGCCGTCCTTGCGGGCGTCGGTCTGTTCTTTTTGCTGCGCGAGCACGCCGACCGGCTTTTCCAAACCGCAAATGCGGCTTCCGAATATCTGACTGCGGAGGAGAGCTCCGTCTTTGCCGAGAACCAGACGCCTGTGCCCGTTCCGGCAACGCCATTCCCCACCTTCTCGCCGACGCCGGTACCGGAGCAGAACCGGATCAGCGTATCGAAATACGCGACGCTGCAGCTCGGCGACAACAATTCTGCCGTTTCGGAACTCCAGAAGAAGCTCATGGAGCTCGGGTATATGGAAGCCGACGAGCCCGGAACGCTCTACAATGAATCCACACAAAACGCCGTCATGCTCTTTCAGCGCGCAAGCGACACGAAGATGACGGGCATCGCGACTGCGCAGCTGCAGGAAAAGCTGTTTTCCGCCGACGCGCAGGAGTACCGCATCAAGCTGAACGACGACGGTCCCGACGTGAAGAGCATTCAGCGTCAGCTTGCCAACCTCGGCTACTATACCGATCGCATCACCGGTTACTTCGGTCCGCAGACGGAGGAAGCCGTCCTCCGGTTCCAGTCCAAGAACAACATGAATACGGACGGTCAGATCACGCGCGACGACTGGGATCTGCTCTATTCCGACGACGCCGTTGCGCTTGCGACGCCGACGCCGGAGCCGACGCCGACCCCGACGCTGAAGCCCACGCCGAAGCCGACGCAAAAAACGACGCCGAAACCGACCGCCAAAACAACGCCGAAGCCGACAGCCAAGACAACGCCGAAGCCGACAGCCAAGACAACGCCGAAGCCGACAGCCAAGACGACGGCGACGCCCAAACCGAGCAGCAAAGCGACAGCGACGCCGAAGCCGACCAAGACTCCGAAACCCACGAACACGCCGAAGCCGACCAAGACGCCGAAGCCGACCAAGACGCCGAAACCCACCAATACGCCGAAGCCGACGAATTCCCCGAAACCGACCGCGACGCCCAAACCGACTGCAACACCGAAGCCCACGCCGAAACCGGGCTCCGACAACAGCTCCTACGGCTCCGGCGTCAGCGAGTTCATTCGCTGCGCGGAGGATCAGCTCGGCGATCCGTACATTCTCGGCGATGAGGGTCCGAATTCCTTCGATTGCTCCGGACTTGTGTATTACTGTCTCACAAAATGCGGCATCAAGGTCGGTCGCCGTAACGCATATACCTATTCGAACAACGACAATTGGGAGAGGATCGACTCGGTCGACGATCTCAAGAAGGGCGATCTGCTGTTCTTCAAGAGCGACTCGTCCGACAAGGTCAATCACGCCGCGATCTATCTCGGCAACAAGCGATTCATCCACGCAAGCGCCAGCAAAGGCGAAGTCGTGCACAGCTCCTTCTCTTCCTACTGGTATCGCAACTTTGTCTGCGGAAGGCGGGTTTGGAAATGAGCTGCACGATCTGTCCGAGAAACTGTCAGATCAATCGAGCAGCTGCAAAAGGATTCTGCGGCTGTTCTTCCGTTCCGCTTGTTGCGCGCGCTGCGCTGCATTTCGACGAGGAACCTTGTATTTCCGGCACGCGCGGCAGCGGCACGATCTTCTTCTCCGGCTGCAATCTCAAATGCATCTTCTGTCAGAATATGATGATTCAGGACGGCTCGCTCGGCGAACCGTTCACGATTGAGCGTCTTGCGCAAGCAATGCAGAAGCTGCAGGCGCTCGGCGCGCACAACATCAATCTTGTTACCCCGACGCCGCACCGCGACGCGATCGTTGCGGCGCTGCGTCTTGCAAAAAAGAACGGATTGACGATCCCCGTTCTGTACAATACCAACAGCTATGAAACGGTCGAAACGATCCAAGCCTATGAGGGTCTGGTCGATATCTATCTTCCCGATCTCAAATACGTCGATCCGAAGCTGTCGCTGAAATTCTCACGTGCGGCGGACTATTTCGACGTCGCGATCAAGGCGATCGAACAGATGTATGCGCAGGTCGGTCCGATGATCTGTGATGAAAACGGCGTCGCCGTGCGCGGCGTACGAATCCGGCATCTGGTGCTGCCCGGCTGCGTCTATGATACACGTCAGGTTTTGGATGCGATCAAAGCAAAGTTCGGCATGGACTGCCCGATCTAGCTGATGTCGCAGTTTACGCCGATCCCGCAGTGTACGGTCAAACCGCTGGACCGCCCGCTGACAAGGCGCGAATATGAAAGCGCACTCGATTACTGCCTGTCGCTCGGCTTTACGAATGTCTATACGCAGGAACTGACGAGCGTCGGCGCGTCGTTCACTCCCCCGTTTTCCGATCATGTGGAGCTGTAAGCCATGAAAGAACAAACCGTTTTGCAAATCGCTTCGCGGATGCGCGACTTTTCGGACCCGGTCGATGTGTCGCAGATTCCCTATGAGGAATGTGACGGATTCTATTCCGTCTGGAAGATCACCGACGCGCGCGGCTCGTATCTTCTGAAACTCACCGCATCCGAAACGGAGCTTGCGATCTACGAAAAGCTCCGTAACCGCATCGACGCATTGCCGACATTTTACGGCGCGACGGAGTATCGCGGCAAGCCGTATCTTCTTCTTGAATTTGTCGAAGGACGCAATCTGATGCATGCAACGCGCGACGATCTGAGGCACGTACTCGACGCCGTGATCCGGATGCAGGACAGGTTCTGGGAATCGAGGCAGCGCGTCGGAGAGCCGTTTTCCGCCGCTTTGCAGTCTTGTCTGAACCGCAAGACCTATCTGAAGGAAACGGTGCTGATCGACGCGTTCACGCGGTTTGAAGCGAGATACCGTACGCTTCCTCGCACGCTCTGCCACAACGATTTTCTGCCGTTCAATGTGATCGTAGGAACGGAACGCACCGTGTTCATCGACTGGAAATACGGCGGCATTCTGCCCTATCCCGTCATGCTTGCGCGGCTTTTGGCGCACACTTCGGAGCACGGCGAAACGCTGTTTTTCATGACGCAGCAAGACCGTGACTTTGCGATCGAAACCTATTACGATTGTCTGATTCGCGAGAAAGGCATCTCCCGCGCGGATTACCTTGCGGCGATGAACGCCTTTCTGTTTTATGAAAGTCTCGAATGGGTGTATGTCTACCGCAAATACAATAAGCCGCCCGACGCGCTATACGATTTTGCGCTCAGGCAATCGCATGATTTTGCGGAAAAGGTATTACATGAAAAAGCACGGTGATCCCGTGCTTTTATCCTGTCAAAAGTGCGATCAATGTTTCGGATTCGGCGTCAACAATTCGGTCAATCTTGCGGTGCATTGAGTCGGTTAGCGAGTTCGGCGTACAGTTCGGTTTCGGGCGAGATTTCCGCATATGCATGGAATCCTCCGTAAGTGCCCCTGTACTCTCCCATATAGAGATGAGACGCATCAAAAATCAAATCATATTCACAAGCATAATCCAATCCGTCTATATTCGGATGGCAGATGCTCGCAACGATCGGTTTTTTGTCTTTCACTACCGTTATAACGTTCTTGTCGGATGTGCTGCATGCAGCATACATCCTCTTGAACGTCATTGCGGCTGCTTTAGACAGTTTGACGTCATAAACCTCTTTGCTGATATCGTTCAGGACAACAGGGTTCTCGTCATCCATCGGATCCGGAAACACAACATCCGAACGAATCCACGGCGCATAGTCCATATCCTGGAACAGCGATTTCCTTTCGCGCACGACCGTTCCCGTTTCATCGGATGCAAAAAGTCGGTTGCCTTTTTTCACCGTGCCGATTTGGATCGGGTATTCACCGGAATAATACCAGCTGTCCGGAAGGTGAACGTATGTAACGGTTCCGTCGCTCATGGTATCGCCGGATATTACGAATTCGCGGTTTGTGCAGCCGAGCGCCGCAAACAGAATGATGCAAAGAACGATCAGAGGCAAGATTCGTTTCATTTCTGAATACCTCCTTATGCAGTCAGGCGGCCCGTTATTGCAGCATCTGATCAAAACAGCGATTCGAGATATTCCGCTACGCCGTCGTCGTCGCAGGCGCCGATGATGAGATCGGCTTTTTCTTTGACCAGATCGTTTCCGTTTGCGACACAGACACCGGTGCCCGCCCATTCGATCATATCGAGGTCGAGCGTGTTGTCGCCGATCGCGGTCACGTCCTTTCGATCGATGCCGAGCATGGCGGAAAGGCGTTCGAGCGCGCTGCCCTTGGTTGCGCTTTTTGAGCCGAGCTCGATGAATCCGGGCTTGCTCTGCAGCACCGAGATATGCCGCGGCAGCAGATTTCGAATCTCTTTGGCAAGTTCTTTCTCCCGTTCGACGGATACGAAGTACAGAATCTTCGGGATATTGTCAAGCGGGCGGTACAGAAGGTTCGGGTCCTCGATGGACGGAATCTGCAGAGCCGAGGTATACCGCTTTGTGAAGTCGTTGCCCTTGCGGAAGATCACCGTATCTTCCTCATAGATTTGGGCGTGGATGTCGTATGCGTCGGCGATCGCAAACGCCGTTACGACGTCGACGGGACGTAGATAGCTTGCATAGAGATGTTCGCCGGTTTTGCCGTCGCTGATGACTGCGCCGCCGTAATGGATCAGCGGTCCGTACAGTGACAGCGAATCGCGGATGGCTTTGGTGCCCAAAAAGCCTCTGCCGGTTGCGAGCACAACGGTCACGCCGTTTGCTTCCGCAAGGCGGATCGCCTTTTTGAGCCGTTCGCTCGGCAGTTTGCCGGTGCCGATCAGCGTATCGTCGATGTCGAGCGCAAGCAGCTTCATGCGTGATTCTCCTGTTCGCCACGGAACGCTGCGTGTACCTCGCCCGCCATATACAGCGAACCGACGGCAAGCGCGGGTCCTTTGCTTTTCATCGCTTTGTGCACGGCGTCGGCAACGGTTTCGAACGGCGTCGCCTTTGCGCCGAGTGCGCGAATCTCCTCTGCAAGCTCCGCTGCCGACATGGCGCGCGGATTGTCGGGCGTTGCGGTATAGAATTCCTTTGCGATCGGGATCAACAGGCGAATCGACTTTGCGACGTCCTTATCCGCCATCATGCCCATGACGACGATCGCTTTTTTGCGACTGAACAGGCGCTTGTACGTTGCGACCGTGCCTCTGACACCGTGCGGATTGTGTCCGCCGTCGACAAAGAACGGCGGCTCCTCGCGCAAGAGCTCGAACCGCGCCGGCCATTTGGTCGTTTCTAGTCCCGTGCGCAGCGCTTCGTCCGAGATCGAAACGCCCTTTTCGCGCAAAAGCTCGACCGCATCGATCACGGTTGCGGCATTGTTCATCTGATACTGCCCCAAAAGACCGAGCTTCAGATGTGCGTAGCCGCGATAGGAAAACGTCTGTCCGTGCAGATCATACGCTTCCGGTACGATCGTGGAACGGTCAGAGATATGCAGCTGCGCATGATGACGCGCGCAAGCCGCCTCAATGACCTTTGTCGCATCGGGATGCTCGCCGTAAAAGAGCACGGTGCCGTTGTCCTTGACGATACCGGCTTTCGCCTGTGCGATTTGCTCGATCGTGTTGCCGAGGATGTGCATATGGTCGTAATCGATCGCCGTGATGATCGACAAAAGCGGCGTATCGATGACGTTGGTCGAGTCGAGCTCGCCGCCCAAGCCCACTTCGAGCACGACGTAATCGCAGCGCTGCCGTACATAGTACAGGAACGCGACCGCGGTGATGACTTCAAATTCGGTCGGAAGGCTCTCCATCGCATCGACGATCGGCGCGATCTCTGTGACCAGTTCGGCAAGGTCGTCGTCCGGAATCGGCTGATCGTTAAACTGAATGCGCTCGTTGAACCGGTCGACAAAGGGCGAGACGAACAGACCCGTCCGGTATCCCTGCGCGTTCAGAATGCGGGAAAGCATGGCGCAGGTGCTGCCCTTGCCGTTCGTGCCGGCGACATGGATAAACCTGAGTTTCTTCTGCGGATCGCCGAGCAAACGGCAAAGCTCGATCGTGCGTTCGAGACCGAGCTTGGAGCCGCGCCAGTAAAGTCCGTGGATATAAGCAATCGCTTCGTCGTATGTCATTTGGAAGTTCCTCCTTCGATGCCGCGCTTTGCAAGCGGCGCAAGCAGCATCACAAAAATGATCTGTATCACGGTCATTACCGCAACAAGCGGCAGACGGCTCAAGAGCAGCGCCCAATAGGACAGCCCGCCGTTAAAGCCGAGTATGCAAAGCCATATGGGCGTCAAAAACACCGATACCAGAAGGTTCGTTGCAACAATCGAGATCGACGTTGCCCAAAGGCGCTTCATATGCGGGATCAAAAGCCGGTAAAACAGTCCGGGCAGTACGCCGATCAGGACCGCGTTCAGCGCAAACAGCGGATTCCAGGCGTTGCCGGAATTGCTGATGAACGTGCCGCATGTATCCGCGATGAACGAGCAGAGCCCTCCGAATACGGGTCCGAGCGTGAACGAACAGAGATAGATCGGCACCTCGCGGAAGGTGATGCGCACGCTCGGGACGATATAAAATGTGAACGGATGGACGGAAAGCAGCACGGCAAGCGCCGCAAACAGCGCCGCAAAGGTCAGCTGCCTCGTTGTGATTTTACGCATCCGTCTCCCCTCCTTTCCGAAATCCACCCTATCATACACCAATTCGTTCCAAAACGCAAGAAAGCTCTCAAAAATGAGAGCCTTCTAAGAAAAAGAGTGTTATCCGCGTTCGCGCTGTTTCTTGTTGTGCATGAGAACGAGTACGATCGCAAGGACCGCAAGCAGGATCACGACGACGATACCGGCGATCACCGCGATCACAAGCGCCTGATTCATCTCGGTTTCGGTGTTCGTGTTCTGCGGCGCGGGCGTCGGCTGAACGGTCTTTCCGTTGTCCGGTTCGGGCGATGCTTCCGCGAACGGCGCCGGTGCAGACGTCTGCTCGGTCTGTGCGTTCTGGTCGGTTTGATTGTTCGGGTCGTCCGTCGTTTCCGTCGTCGCTTCCTCAGAAGGCTGTGCCGTTGCGGAAGGCGCGTCGGTCTTTGTTGGATCGCCGGCAGGCGGCGTCGCAGGCGCAGGCGAGCCGGAGTGCGTGCTCATCGGCATGGAGGTCACGGCAGGCGCAGGCGTTACAAGACCGGTCGGATGCGACGTCGGCAGATTGGTCGGCTCCGGAAGCGACGTGGTCTGCGGAACGCTGTGACCGCTGTTGCTGGGCTTCGGCGTTGCAGTCGCCTGCGGCTTCGGTGTTTCGACGGTGGGTTCGAGCGCTTCATAGGTCGCATCGGGTTCGGTACCGTCGGTCAGCTCATAACCCTCGGTATAGACGCCGCCGAGCTGCACCGGATTGATGAAGTAGCTGCCGAGCGATTGATACGTCGAGCCGTTGATGCCGTGATAGCGAATGCTGTTGAACAGGAACGGCGCGGCGCCTTCCTTCTCGATGCGGAACTCGATCTGGAACAGGAACCCGGTTTCGTCGGTGCCGAACGCATCCGCCCATGCGAAGACGAGCTTGCCGGCTTCCGCGGTGCTCGGGATCCACAGCGGACTCTTGCTGTTCAGGATCGAATTGAGATTCTGCTCCTCGTCGCGCAGATTGATCGAGCCGAGCGTCAGAAACTCCGGATCGTAGACGAGCGTACCTTCGAGCGAATCGAGGAACTCACCGTCGGAAAGATTCGGATAGCAGTAAAAATCCACCTTGACGACGTCGCCGACAGCGCCCTGAACGGGTTCGGATGTCAGAAGCATCTCTCCCTCGTCCGCCGCGAAGGTTGCCGCGGGAATCAGCGAGACGATCAGCGCAAGGATGATCAGCCATGCAAATTTGCGTTTCATTTGTGTATACCTCCTGTATGGGTTGTGCGGTTATTTCCCGCCGGTGCAGCTCGATCCGAAGATCGAGTCGATCAATCGTGCAAACCAGCCCTTGGTCTGTTCGGGCTGCTCGGAACCGGAAGCATCCGGCTTCTTTGTCGGAAGCGGAACGTCCGGAAGCGGCGTGTTCTGCTGCGCGGAATCCTGCCGCAGAGACGGCAGATGATAGCTTACGGATTGATTCGTCGAGGCGTCGTAGATCGAGTATCCGTCTCTCAAAGTGCGGAAGCCGTATGCGCCTTCCTTGAGGATGCGGAAGCGGAGATGCAGAAGCAGGCCGCTGCCGCGATGCCCGAATGCGGATGCGCAATGATACTCGAAGCTGCCGGAAACGTTCGTCAGCTCCTGTCCGAAGAAGGAGTCGTCGATGATTTCGGATTCCGGAACGCCGTCGATCTTGACGAACTCGATCAGCTCCAAAACATCCTTCGAGAACGTCAGTTTGAAATCCAGGGATTCAAACGCCGCCGTGTCGCTCGGATAATCGATCTCCGCGAAAAAGCGGACGTCGAGCACGTCGCCTTCCGCCTCCGAAAGAAGCGTCAGAGAACGCATCGGATTCGTATCCGCACGTACGGCGGAAAGCGGCAGAACCAGCAATATCGCAAGCATGCAAATCAAAAACCGTTTCATGCAAAACCTCCTGTCGAATCAGTATAGTACAAAAATCCGATTTCGTCAAATCCTTATTGACAAAACGGCTGTTTTTTCTTATCATAGATTCAAACTGCCGAGGTTTGCATCGTTCGCTGCCGAACAGCGAAGAAAAGCCAAAGCAAGACACAGGAGGACGACCATGCAGGTTTACAATACACTGACGCGCCGCAAGGAAGAGCTCGTACCCGTCAAAGAGGGACAGATCTCGATGTACGTTTGCGGACCGACCGTGTACGATTACTTCCATATCGGCAACGCGCGCCCGTTCGTCGTATTCGATACGATGCGCCGGTATCTGGAATATCGCGGGTACAAGGTGAAATACGTACAGAACTTCACCGATATCGACGATAAGATGATCAATCGCGCAAACCGTGAGGGCACGACGGTCAAGGAGCTCGGCGACCGCTTCATTCAGGAGTACTATCGCGACGCCGACGCGCTGGGCATTGAGCGCGCGACGGTCAATCCGCGCGCGACCGAGCATATCGGCGATATCATCAAGCTCGTCAAAAAGCTGATCGAGAAGGGTCACGCCTACGCCGCCGAAAACGGCGACGTATACTTTGCCGTGCGTTCCGATCCCGCTTACGGCAAACTCAAAGGACAGGATATCGACGATATGGAAAACGGCGCGCGCATCTCCCCGACCGAGCAGAAGCGCGATCCTCTGGACTTTGCGCTCTGGAAGGGTGAAAAGCCCGGCGAACCGAGCTGGCCTTCCCCGTGGGGCAAGGGCCGTCCCGGCTGGCACATCGAGTGCTCCGCCATGAGCATGAAGTATCTCGGCGAGACCTTCGACATCCACGGCGGCGGTATGGACCTCATCTTCCCGCATCACGAGAATGAGATCGCACAGAGCGAGTGCGCGACCGGAAAACCGTTCGTGCATTACTGGATGCACAACGGCTACATCAACATCAACAACCAGAAGATGAGCAAATCGCTCGGAAACTTCTTCACCGTGCGCGACATTGCAAAAGAATACGATCTCGAAGCGGTACGCATGTTCCTGCTTTCCGCAAACTATCGCAATCCGGTCAACTTCTCGCGCGAACTGATGGAACAGACCGTCACATCTCTGCAGCGGCTCTACACTGCGCGCGACCGCCTGCTCGATACGGCGATCGACGAATCGGCCGACGATTCCGCCGTTGCGAATGAGATCGACGCATTCCGCGATCGGTTCAACGAAGCGATGGACGACGATCTGAACACCGCAGACGCGCTGGGCGTGCTGTTTGACTTTGCAAGGTGGATCAACATCTTTGCGACGGCGGCGCACACGAAAGCGGCGATCGACGCTGTCAAAGCGCGTTATGCGGAGCTGAACGGCGTTTTGGGGCTCGTTGTCAAGGAACGAAAGGAAGACTTCCCCGAGGAAGCGCTGGCGCTTTTAGAGGCGCGTAAGGAAGCGAAAAAGGCGAAGGACTGGGCAAAAGCCGACGCGATCCGCGACGAGCTCAAAACGATGGGCTTTGCGGTGGAAGATACGCGCGAAGGCGCGAAGCTCAAAAGAATCTGAACAGAATAGAACTGAATCATAAAGGAGAAAACCATGACGTATTTATTCCCGATCCTGCTGCTCGCTATGGGCATCTATGTTCTCTACGGTGCGATCACCGGCAAAGGCAGACTGTTCTCGCTTGACAACATCAAGGAGGAATCCAAAGAAAAGGTTCAAAAGCTCCTCCGGAAGATCTACTTTGCGCTTGCCGCCGTTATGCTTTTGATGGCGCTCACAAACTTCGGCCAGAGCGTAATGTACAGCAACGCATTGATCGAATACGAAGCGACCGACGTATACAGAAGCGAATTTGCCGACGTCATCAAGGACGGCACGGTGGTCTACAACGATAAGACCTATACCGTCGACGGCAGACACTCCGTTGAAGAAATGGACGGCATCCTCCGCGCTGCAATGGAGGTGCATCCCGACAAGTTCCAGTCGCAGTCCTCCGGTTTCAGCTGCTTCGGCGGCGGCACGAACAGCAACGTCGCGAATTACTATAAGGCGATCCCCGTCACCGACGGCAACGGCAATCAGGTCTACACGAGCTCGATCGGCAGCATCCGTTCCGATGCGAACGACGGTTCCTTCCTGTCCAAGCTCTATAACGCGATCTCCTCGAAGACGATGAGCATCCTCTCCTATGTGTTCATGGGACTCGCGGTCGTCGGCGTCGTCGCGATCTTCATCATCATCAACAAGTTCACGGACAAGGAAAAGCTGGCAAAAGCGAGAGCGCAGCAGATGCATCCCGCAATGCCCTCCTCCGCCTTCCACTTCGACGAAGACGAGAAATAAAAACCGATATACGTTCAGGAGCCTGCAAGGGCTCCTTTTCTGTGCGATCCGCATTTGATTGACAGAAAGAACACGAACTGATAAAATACGCTTAATGTATCGCGCACGCGACGTCAGCCCGACAGGAGGTAATCATGAAAAAGACCGTATCCCGTTTGCTTTCCCTTTTGATCTGCGCAGTACTGCTTTTCGGAGCGCTGCTTCCGTTCGCATCGGCGGACGAGCGCTATCTGGAGATCAATGTACGGAACTTTCCGGACGATCAATTCCGGCAATGGATCATTGAGAATCTGCCGGTTTCCGGAAATGCAAACAGCGGGTATTACATGACCTACGATCAAGTCAATCAAGTCACCGCGATCTTCTGCAGCGGAAAAGAAGTCCGCTCGATCACCGGAATCAGCCACTTTTACAGATTGACTTCGTTGGGCTTGCACTGGAACAGGATCCAGAGCCTGGATCTTCGCGGACTCCACATGCTGAAATACCTGGATGCAAGCGTGAATCAATTGGTTTACGTCGATCTCAGCGAAAACACGGAAATCACATATCTTTATCTGAGTCAGAATGATCTTACAGATCTGGATGTTCGCAAAATGTATGCGCTTGAGCATCTCGATTGCACGAAAAACAGCATTGACGAGCTGAATCTGTCAGCCAATCAGAAACTGCGTGAAGTATACTGCACGGAAAACGCCATTTCGAAATTGAATCTGCCTGACGGCGCGTCGATGCTTCAGCTGTTTTGCGATTACAACCCGATCCGCAAACTTGATATCAGCAATTGTTCCCTGAAAGAGCTGTCTTGTTCCAATTGCAGGTTGGAACAGCTGATCGTAGGCAACGCGGATGCGCTCACCCGCCTGAATTGTTCCACCAATAGAAAGCTGTCTTCGCTGGACGTCACAAAAGCGCCGAATCTAAAGATGCTCAATTGCTCCGAAACTGCTCTGACAAGTATCGACGTTACGCGAAACCCGAATCTTGAAGTGTTTGACTGTAACGGGAATTCGTTTACGGCACTCGATATCAGTCAAAACAAACGCATTCAATCGCTGAGCTGCAGCAATAACCGACTGACGAAGCTGACCGTGAGTCATTTGCCGGATCTGTGGTGTTTGATTTGCGAAAACAATCTGCTGACGGATTTGGACGTCAGCGCAAATCCGAAGCTTGAACTGCTGTACTGTGACGGGAACCGAATCAAAAGCCTGAATGTCAGTCGTTGTCCGAATCTGACGGAGCTTGGCTGCAGCAAAAACCGTATCTCATTCCTCGATCTTTCCAACAATCAAATCCTGAAGCAGAATCCGCATCAGGACAACGTCGATTTTACCGGTCAGAAGGTCGGTTATGTTTGGGGGTTTTTGCAAGACGGCGCGTATGTCTTCAACATGGCGGGGATCGTGCCGAAATCGCTGCTTTCCAAAGTACACATGACCGATCCGAATCATGTCCTGGACGTCGCTGCAGGCATGGTGACGTTTCCGAATAAGGTCAGCTCATTCTCCTATGTCTTTGATACCGGCTATGTCGAAATGCCCGTCAGAGTCGATATCCTGTTCAGCGAACCGCTGCCCGGTTATTTCACGGCATTTGATTCGTGCGACGTCGAATACAAAGGCGTGATACCGTTCGTCACCTATGACGGAAGCGCGCAGACGCCGCAGTTTACCCTGTTCAACGAACGCGGCGAAATGATCGACGCAGCCGATTACGAATACGAGTATCTCGAGAATACTCAGCCCGGCACGGGATACGTGCGCATCCGTATGAAGGACGGAAAGAAGGACGAGATCATGACGTTCTTCAAGATCTATCTGCCCGCGTCCGAATGGCTGACGGTCGAGAACGTCGAGGAGGGCGTCAGACTGGAGTGGGCGCCGGTCGAAGGCGCAGCGGGCTACGTCATCTATCGCCGCGCATGGAGCACCACGACCAACGGTTGGACGACCTTCGAGCGCTGGTGGAACGTCACCGAAACCACCTGGACCGACGGCACGATCCTGGGTCACAAGGTTTATGCGGGTACGCGCTATCAGTACGGCATCAAGGCATACTTCACGCAGCGTCTCGATCCGGTCTCGGGCGATCTGA
>JAEEGL011476806.1_pt1 | contig 20999 bp, 17 predicted proteins | sample 9134231 | NCBI WGS metagenome assembly JAEEGL01 (sample SAMN16246548, study PRJNA631951) | gut metagenome | biome: gut microbiome; feature: rumen; material: fiber-attached | host: Bos | place: Iran: Karaj | collected 2018-10 | reverse complement strand
GCACTTGGTGAAATTATTGGAGAAGAAATTGGTGATGACCTTGCCAATGAGATCTTTTCTAAATTCTGTATGGGAAAATAATTTATGATTGATATACGTGAAAAATTTGATGTTGTTGTAATTGGAGCAGGACATGCCGGATGCGAAGCAGCACTTGCCTGTGCCAGACTTGGTCTTGAAACAATTGTCTTTACCATGAGTGCTGATAATATTGCCTTCATGCCATGTAACCCTCATATAGGAGGATCCTCAAAAGGACATCTTGTCAGAGAGATAGATGCTCTTGGCGGAGAGATGGGTAAAGTTATTGATAAAACTTTTCTTCAGTCCAAGATGCTTAATACATCCAAAGGACCTGCAGTTCATTCTCTTCGTTGTCAGGCTGATAAAATGGAATACTCCAAGGCAATGAAAAAAGTTTTGGAAAATCAGGAACATCTTTTTATAAAACAGGCTGAAGTTTCTGAAATTTTATTTGAAGATTGTGATGAAAAGGATAAAGAGTCCGGATATCTCAAAAAGATTACCGGTGTTAAGATTTTTTCCGGAATTACTTATGAAGCTAAAGCTGTAATTCTTTGTACAGGTACATATTTAAAGAGTAGATGTCTGACCGGGGAAGCTATTACTTATAGTGGACCTAATGGACTACTTCCTTCAAATCACTTATCTGATTCTTTGATTAATGCAGGAATAGAACTTAGAAGATTTAAGACAGGTACTCCTGCTCGTATGGATGGAAATACAATTGATTATTCCAAAATGTCAGAACAGTTTGGTGATACTCCTGTTATTCCCTTTTCTTTTGATACCGATCCTAAAGATGTTCAAAGACCACAGGTTTCCTGCTGGCTTACATATACTAATGAAAATACACATGAAATAATCAGACAGAATATCGACAGGTCACCGATTTATGCCGGAATTATAGAAGGTGTGGGTCCAAGATATTGTCCTTCCATTGAGGATAAAGTTGTTAAATTTCCGGATCATGAAAGACATCAGGTTTTTGTTGAACCTGAGGGAAGCTATACCAATGAAATGTATATTGACGGTATGTCTTCTTCAATGCCTGAAGATGTCCAGATTGCTATGTATAGAACTGTACCGGGATTGGAAAATTGTCGTATTGTTAAAAATGCTTATGCTATAGAGTATGATTGTTTGTGTCCCGGACAGTTATATCCAACCTTAGAAATAAAAAAAGTTCATGGGTTATTTAGTGCAGGGCAGTTTAATGGTAGTAGCGGCTACGAAGAAGCTGCAGCTCAAGGTTTATATGCCGGTGTTAATGCTGCAATGCAGATTTTTGAAAAGCCATATTTATCTATAGATAGGTCTGAAGGATATATAGGTGTCCTTGTAGATGATCTTGTTACAAAAGAAAATCTTGAGCCATATAGAATGATGACTTCAAGAGCGGAATACAGATTACTGTTAAGACAGGATAATGCTGATATTCGTCTTAGAGGTAAAGGTCATACGGTAGGTCTTATTTCAGATGAAAAATATGAAAAGTTTCTTTTAAAGATAAGTATGATTGAGAAGGAAGTCGATAGACTAAAATCTACCACTGTCGGAGCAAATTCCAAGATTCAGAAATTTATGGAAGATCATGGAAGTACTCCGTTAAAGACAGCTACTTCATTGGCTGAACTTATTTGCAGACCTGAATTTAATTATAATAATATTTCTGAAATTGATACAGACAGAGTTGAGCTTCCCGGAGATGTAATTGAACAGGTTGAAATAACTATCAGGTATGAAGGATATATTAATCGTCAGGAAAGACAGGTTGAACAGTATAAGAAATTAGAAAAGAGACTTATACCTATTGATATTGATTATGATGATGTTTCAAGTTTACGTTTGGAGGCTCGTCAAAAACTTAAGAAATTTAAACCTACTAATATAGGTCAGGCTTCACGAATTGGTGGTGTCAATCCTGCTGATATTTCTGTACTTTTAATTTATCTTGATTCAGTAAATAGAGGAAACAGTAATGAGAGATAAATACCATAATTTGATAAAAGATTTTTCTTCATTAGGTATAGAATTAACTGATGAACAACTGGATCAGTTTAATACTTATTATGAATTACTTATTAAATGGAACGAAGTTATGAATCTTACTGCTATTACAGAATTTGAAGATGTTTGTAAGCTTCATTTTGTTGATAGTATTTCTGTTAATAAGTATTTTGATTTTACTTCTTTTGATTATTCCATAATTGATATTGGTACAGGAGCAGGATTTCCCGGTATTCCTTTAAAAATTGTTTTTCCTCACTTGAAAGTTACATTATTTGATTCTTTAAATAAAAGATTAAAGTTTCTTGATGAGGTTATTGAAAAATGTAACCTTAATAACTTGGGTTCTATAGAAACTTTACATGGAAGAGCAGAAGACTTTGCTTCTACTAAGGAAGGTTCTTTAAGAGAAAAATATGATATTGCTGTTTCCAGAGCAGTCGCTAATATGTCTACTTTATCTGAGTATTGTTTACCTTATGTAAAAGTTGGTGGTAAATTTATTGCTTATAAAAGTGAAAAAGCCTCTGAAGAATTGAGTAATGCTAAAGGAGGAATACATCTACTTGGTGGAAAAATAGAATCAGTGAATGAATTTCTTTTACCTGAATCTGATATTAACAGAACAATATGTATAGTTGGAAAGGTTGAGCCTACTTCCAAAAAATATCCCAGAAAAGCAGGAACTCCTTCTAAACAACCTCTTTAATATATCTAGTGTTGTTTATATTATGTTTATATATGTTTCACGTGAAACATTGTATTTAATTACAATTTAAAATACTAAAAATTGTTTCACGTGAAACATTCAAATACTAAATCTAGTAAAAGACCCGTGAAACATCAATATATAATGAAAATTGATTAAAAAATATATACAAATCATCGGTACAAGATATTGTATTTATATATAAAACAACTGTTAAGATAATAATACTGTGTATTTTGTGCTCGGTTTGTAAGAAAATGATTCAAAATCATAAAGAAAATATAACATGATATTTTTTTTGTGCTAAAATCATATTAGTGCTTAAAAAAGTGTGGAGGAGAAATGGGTAGAGTAATTGCAATCGCAAATCAAAAGGGTGGAGTTGGTAAGACAACAACATCCGTAAACTTATCTGCTTCGTTAGCAGAAAAGGGAAAAAGAGTTCTGGTCATAGATACGGATCCTCAGGGTAATACCACAAGTGGATTTGGACTTGATAAGAATGAAGTCGAGAATACAATTTACGAATTGATGATCGGAGAATGTGATACCAAGGATGCAATCCAGAAGGATGTGATAGAAAGGGTAGACATTATTCCATCAAATGTAAATCTCGCAGCAGTAGAAATAGAATTAATAGATGCTGATCAAAAGGAATATATCTTAAGGGATGCAATCAGTAAGGTAAAAGATGATTATGATTTTATTATTATTGATTGTCCACCATCATTAAGTATGCTCACAGTAAATGCCATGACAACAGCTAATACAGTTCTTGTTCCTATCCAGTGTGAATACTATGCATTGGAAGGTTTAAGTCAGTTGGTACATACTGTTAATCTTGTAAAAGAAAGACTTAACCCTGAACTTGAGATGGAAGGTGTGGTATTTACAATGTTTGATTCAAGAACCAATCTTTCTCTTCAGGTCGTTGAGAATGTTAAAGAACATATTCAGGAAAATGTATATAAGACAATAATTCCCAGAAACATAAGATTGGCAGAAGCACCAAGTTATGGAATGCCGATAAATTTGTACGAGACAAGATCGGCAGGAGCAGAAGCATACAGACTTTTGGCAGATGAAGTAATAGCCAGAAAGTTTGAATAATAAAAAAGTAAGGTGAAAAGATGGCAACAAAAAATGTAAAAAGAGGACTTGGTAAAGGTCTTGATTCAATAATACCTTCAAAGGGCCCTGCAAAAGAAAAAGAAGTAAAAATAGAAGAAAAGCACATTGATGGACAGATAGTTAATGTAAAGATCAACGAAGTAGTTCGTAATCCAAAGCAGCCAAGAAGAACTTTTGATGAAGATGCTTTATTGGATCTGGCAGATTCAATAAAACAGCACGGTATGATAAACCCACTCATAGTAACTCAAAGAGATGGCAATTATATGATAGTTGCCGGAGAGAGAAGATGGAGAGCTGCAAAGAAACTTGATCTCAAAGAAGTACCTGTAATAATTAAAGAACTTACAGATGAAGAAATTGCAGAATTAGCAATCATTGATAATTTACAGAGAGAAGATATCAACTCAATTGATGAAGCATTTGCCTTTAAGCAGTTGATAGATACATACAGTTATACTCAGGATAAGCTTGCATCTATAGTATCCAAGAGCAGGGTATATGTTACAAACTCTCTCAGATTACTTAAGCTATGCGATAAAGTTCAGCAGATGGTAATCCAGGAACTTATTACCACAGGACATGCAAGAGCACTTATTCCGGTAGAAGATCCAAAGGAACAGGAAGACCTTGCGCAGGAGATAGTTGATAAGAATCTAAGTGTAAGAGAGACAGAAAAACTTGTAAAGAATCTTGGAAAGTCAACTAAAAAGAAAACAACAAAAACATCACCCAGCATAGAAGCTGTCTACAGCGATGTAGAAGAAAAATGTAAACAGGCACTTGGTACAAAAGTTGAGATTACCTCAAAGGGTGACGGTGTAGGAAAGATTGAAATTGAGTTTTATAATAATGACGATCTTGAAAAAATAATCGAACGAATATGCAGAGGATAATATATGAATAGTATATTTGGAATTAATCCGTCCATTCTGTTTATCGTGATGATTGTTCTTTTGATAATTTCATTTGTATTTATCATCCTTCTGAACAACAAATTGAGAAATTTGGAAAAAAAGTATAATAAGTTCATGCAGGGAAAAGAAGCAGAGTCACTGGAAGATGAAATTATAGGATTATTTCACGACAACAGACTTATAAGAAATGAAAGTGAAAAAAACAGAAAAGACATAATAGATATCAACAGAAGATTAAGCAATTCATTCCAGAAAATAGGACTGGAAAAATACGATGCATTCAGTTCAAATGGTGGAAAACTGAGCTTTGCACTCTGCATGCTTGATGAAAATGATAATGGCTTTTTACTTAACTCGGTACATAATTCCGATGGAATGAATTATTCCTATGCAAAAGAAATTAATGCCGGTGTTTCTGATGTGGAACTAAGTAAAGATGAAAAGAAAGCATTGGATAAAGCACTGGAGAGTACAAAAAGATACAGAAACAGTATTTAATAACAATTGATATTAAAAATAACAAAATTATATAAAAATATTTTTGGAGGAGATCAAAATGATCGACATTAAATTTTTGCGTGAAAACCCGGATGTAGTAAGAGAGAACATTAAAAAGAAATTTCAGGACGAAAAGCTTCCACTTGTTGATGAAGTAATAAAGCTTGATGAACAAAGAAGAGCAAATCAGCAGGAAGCTGATGAAATCAGATCACATAAGAACAAGATTTCAAAGGAAATCGGTGGCCTCATGGCTCAGGGCAAAAAAGAAGAAGCAATGGCCCTTAAGGATGAAGTAGCAAAAGAAGCCAAGAGACTGGAAGAACTTGAAGAGAACCAGAAAAAGCTTGATGAAGAAGTTACTAACAAGATGATGATCATTCCACAGATTATCGATGAGTCTGTTCCGATTGGAAAAGATGATTCTCAGAATGTAGAAATTGAGAAATTCGGTGAGCCTGTAGTTCCGGATTTCGAAATTCCTTATCACACTGATATAATGGAAAGCTTTAACGGAATAGATCTTGATGCTGCAAGAAGAGTAGCCGGAAACGGTTTTTATTATCTGATGGGTGATATAGCAAGACTTCACTCAGCTGTTATCTCATATGCAAGAGACTTTATGATTGACAGAGGATTCACTTATTGCGTGCCTCCATTCATGATTCATGGAAATGTAGTTGCAGGTGTAATGAGTTTCCCCGAGATGGAAGCTATGATGTATAAGATTGAAGGTGAAGACCTTTATCTTATCGGTACAAGCGAACACTCAATGATCGGTAAGTTCATCGATCAGATTATTCCCGAAGAGGAAATGCCTAAGGCACTTACAAGTTATTCTCCTTGCTTCAGAAAAGAAAAGGGAGCTCACGGAATTGAAGAGCGTGGTGTATACAGAATCCATCAGTTCGAAAAGCAGGAGATGGTAGTAATCTGTAAGCCGGAAGATTCAAAGACCTGGTACGACAAGCTCTGGAAGAACACAGTAGATCTTTTCAGATCAATGGATATCCCGGTTCGTACACTTGAGTGCTGTTCAGGCGATCTTGCTGATCTTAAGTGCAAATCCTGTGATGTTGAAGCATGGTCACCGAGACAGAAGAAGTACTTTGAGGTAGGTAGCTGTTCTAACCTTGGAGATGCTCAGGCAAGAAGACTTAAGATCAGAATTAAGGGCAAGGATGGAAACTATCTTGCTCATACACTTAACAACACAGTTGTTGCTCCTCCAAGAATGCTTATCGCATTTTTGGAAAACAACCTTCAGGCAGACGGAAGTGTTCGTATTCCTGAGGTACTTCGTCCATATATGGGTGGAAAAGAAGTACTTGTACCAAATAAATAAGAGAGGTAGTGCTTGGTGCATAAATTCTTACGCGCAGTTGGCTTTTCCAAGATAAAGGATAGAAAAGAACTGACTATGCTCATCACTAATTCCATACAGTGCGCTACTCGAAGGTCCTACGTAACTACAAAAGAAGATGGGATTATTGCTGAATTCTCAAGAGATTTTGCAAGTGATATAGGAATTACAGTCTGCGGAGAATTTGATGAGGAGGATAAATTCATATATGAATATTATTATCCTTATCTGATTCCATCAGGGGTAAGTACTCAGGAGGATCAGAATGTAGAAAGACATGCAGCGCAAATTTCTTATGCCGGAGTGTGTAATGAACCAAGGGTTGGCGTGACTTTAATCTTTTATCTTCAAAATATTGTCTCATATATTAAATACGAGAATGAAGACAAGTTTCCAATAAGAGGAACTACTCTCAGTCTTTCTGCTTTGTCAATAAAAGGGCAGATCATGATGCCCATTGCCAAGACAAAAGAAGAGATAGAAGCTGCAAAAAGAAAGATAAATTATAGAAACAAGCTTATCAACAATGCAAGAAGAGGTGATGAAACCGCCATAGAGTCACTTACATTGGATGATATGGATTTATACACAACTCTTTCAAAAAAAATTAAGAGAAATGATGTATATAGTCTGGTTGACACATATTTTATGCCCTATGGAGTTGAGTGCGATCACTATTCTGTTCTTGGTGAAATAATTGAAACAAAGAAAGTAATAAATAATCTCACAGCTGAAGCGGTTTACATTATGAGGATCAACTGCAATGATCTTGAATTTGATGTTTGCATAAATGAGGTTGATCTTTTGGGTGAACCTGCAGTAGGCAGAAGATTTAAAGGCAATATTTGGATGCAGGGTGTAATTAATTATCCTGACGGCAGTCATTAAAAATATAAAATGTGAAAGGAGAACAACTTATGTCAACACCTCATAACAGTGCAGAAAAAGGAGATTTTGCCAAGACTGTCCTGATGCCGGGAGATCCTTTAAGAGCAAAATTCATTGCAGAGAATTTCCTTACAGATGTTAAATGTGTTAATGAAGTAAGAGGAATGCTTGGCTTTACAGGTAAGTACGAGGGAAAAGAAGTTTCTGTCATGGGACATGGAATGGGAATTCCTTCAATCGGAATATATACATACGAGCTTTTCAATTTCTACGATGTAGACAACATCATTAGAGTAGGAAGCGCTGGCGGAATGCAGGACTATGTAAATGTCCGCGACATCATTTTTGCCATGGGAGCACACACAGATTCCAATTACGGCTTCCAGTTTGGACTTCCAGGAACCTTCTGCCCAACAGCTACCTATGATATTCTTGAAAAAGCAGTTAATATTGCAAAAGAAAAGGGTGTGAGATACCACGTAGGAAATGTTCTTGCATCAGATGCTTTCTACAAAAAGAACTGTGATGAAGCAGATCGTTACAGAAATTTGGGAACACTTGCAGTAGAAATGGAGACAGTAGCTCTTTATATGAACGCTGCAGAAGCTAAAAAGAATGCACTTACGATCCTTACAGTTTCTGATCATCTCTACAAAATGGAGGAGCTTTCCTCACAGGAGCGTCAGACAAGCTTCACAGATATGATGGAGATTGCGCTTAAGACTGCAATTCAGCTTTAATAAGTATTTCAGAAATCATCCTGGCGATGCTGATTAAAGATCAGCACGCCAGGTATAATATTTGTAGCAGAGAAAGCCACAGCACGGCTTGATTTGAGGCACTTCTTGTGCTAATATTATTTTACTGTGTTTCCGTAGCTCAGCAGGATAGAGCGTTCGCCTCCTAAGCGAAAGGTCGTGCGTTCGAATCGCATCGGGAACATTCGTGAAGGCTACAAGCCATGCAAAAAAAGGATACATAAAGCTCGACGGGAGTTTACTCACGGGAGAGCTTTTATGTATCCTTTTTTATAGGGCGCCAGCCCGCGACGAAGGAAGCTTTGCTTCCGAGTTCGAGCATGGCGGATGGAGGGGGTTAGTGGCGACGAATTTGTTATTCTCACAAATTCAAAAGAAGAAAACTATGCCAAGTGCATATGCGAGAAAATCATATAATAATGCAAATGCGCAGGAAATATCAGCAACTGAGTCTGTTTGATCTGTAGGTATAGTTCTATTATAACAATTCTCTCTATTTGATAACGTGTTCTTAGTTGATATCATCATAATTGTAAAAGCGCTGATACAAAAGATACTTCAAACAACACAGATAAGTTGAGTAACTGTCTACGAGCTATGTAGCGAGTGAACAGTAACCAAATAGATGAGGATAACATTATGAACAGAGATATTTTTATAAGAAATCTTACCGGGGAAAGAATAAATATGAGCCCCAAGGGAAGAAATGCCAATGAGCTCACACCTGAAGAATTTGAAAAGAGTTATGGAAATTTTTTTGACATGATCTTCGAGATTGCAGCTACAGATGTATCTACCGTGGAAGGCTACGGAGAGTTTGATGAGAACAACAATGCTCCATATGGATCAGTTGAAGAGTTCATTCGCGCGGATATGATTGAAGAGCCTGAGGATGGCTATTGGAAGAACTGGAAGGAAATGTTCGGAACAACATTTCTTGAGGAAGACTACTACAATGAGATTGCAGCGAAGGCACTTAAGTATGCTCCTTTCTGTGAAGGTCGTAGATTCCTTGCAAACAACAATACATTTTTCTGCAATATGATAGTGGGCGATGATGGAAAGACATACTGCGCTGATTGGGGAAGAGCCGGAATCATGGACTATCTCATGGATTTTGCAATCCTTGATCTTAATAAGCCTTATCTTCTAGTTCCGGAAAAGCTCTATGAGTATGCAAAGAAAAAGAATATATCAATTCCAAATTTTAGAGAGCGTTTCTTATGCATGGCATATTACAAAGGAATCGTTACACTAAGATGGCATGCATCCATTGATGATATTGAATCCTGCGAATCCATAGTAAAATCCATAAATGCTTTAGAGGAACGCATGGCTAAATTATAAGAAAAATATGGAACCGATCAGATGAAATATGAAAATGCTAAAAATATCCTTCCGGAAAAATTATTGGAAGAAGTTCAAAAATATGCAGAAGGCAAAGTGATATATATCCCTAAGAAAGAATCTCCTAAGGGGTGGGGCGAAGCATCAGGCTATCGCGACAGACTAAACAAACGTAATGCTACTATCTGTAACAGATATTCAGCAGGCCACTCTATTATGGAAATAGCTGAGGAATTCTACCTTTCACCGGAGACTATAAAGAAACTTGTTTATGGTAAAAAAGTGAATTTGCCAATGTTTTCTCCCACCATCACCTCTGCAGAGCAGTACGCTTCACAGGGACTTGGAGAAGAATGGGTGAGAACATACTTAATCAATATGGGTGAAGATGTTCCTGATTATTCAGCGTACTTCATGTCAGAGCTTGTCAGGATTCCTTTAAGACTTATAAGTAAAGAAAGAAATGAGCAGACAAATTCATCTGCCGAAGATTTTTCTGATCTTCCACTGATAGTCATCTACGAGAACCACACTTTTTCTGTTCCTTATCAGCAAGAATACTTACGATTTCTGAAGCAGGAAAAAAGAAATTCGCATTATGCCTTTGTTTTTGCCAGAAATGAAGAGTATGGATTTTTCTGGAATAATTTTGGGAAGAACTTTAAACGATAAAAAAAGTATTCCTATGATGAAATTACAGTGTCATGATACAATATTTACAGTACTACTTACCGGAAAACATAAAAGGGAAATACTATAGGAGAGCACACAGATGGCAAAATCACAGGTATACTTTACAGACTTCAGAACAGTGTTAGGTGTCAGCCTTACAGCCAAGCTTCAGCATCTTATAAAAAAGGCAGGAATTGAGTCAATTGATATGAACAATAAGTTCGTAGCCATTAAGATGCATTTCGGAGAACTTGGAAATCTGGCTTATCTTAGACCCAATTATGCCAAAGCGGTTGCGGATGTGGTAAAAGAACTGGGAGGACTCCCTTTTTTAACTGATTGCAATACACTTTATCCCGGAAGCAGAAAGCATGCACTGGAGCATCTCGACTGCGCAAATATCAACGGTTTTAATACAATAACAACCGGATGTCAGATAATTATTGCTGACGGGCTTAGGGGAACAGATGACATAGAAGTGTCTGTTCCCAACGGAGAATACTGTAAGGAAGCATACATTGGCCGTGCGATAATGGATGCGGATATTGTGATATCTCTTAATCATTTCAAAGGACATGAACAGGCAGGTTTCGGTGGTGCCATAAAGAATCTCGGTATGGGATGCGGAAGCCGTGCCGGAAAAATGCAGCAGCATAACAGCGGACATCCCCATGTTATCGAGGATAGATGCAGAGGCTGTCACAGATGTGCAAAAGAGTGCGGCTCCGATGCCATAAGCTATATCGGAAATAAGGCATTTATAAATACTGAAATATGTAAAGGATGTGGCCGCTGCATAGGAGCATGTGCCTTTGACGCCATAAGAAATGACAATGAGGATGCGCCTCAGATGCTTGGAAGGAAAATGGCAGAGTACACTGCTGCTGTTATCAGCGGAAGACCAAGCTTCCACATTAGTCTCATAACTGATGTTTCACCAAACTGCGACTGTCATGGTGAGAATGATGCGCCTATCCTTCCTGATATAGGGATGCTGGCATCCTTTGATCCGGTTGCCCTGGATCAGGCCTGTGTGGATCTGTGTCAAAAGGCTGAGCCTATCAGAAACAGTCAGCTTGGAGACAACATGGCCAAGGAACATTTCCATGACCACGGTGATGTATGGCACAACAGTAATCCAAATGTTTCCTGGGCGGAAACCTTGGAGCATGCTCAGAAAATCGGTGTGGGAAGCCGTGAGTACGAGTTGGTTGTTATGAAATAAAAGAAAAGTGAATGACTACTAATTATATGGAGGGCTAGCGATGGACAATTCTTTTTCAGAGATTAAAAAATTTTTTGGCTTTGGATGTATGAGACTTCCCATGAAGGGCTCTGAGGTTGATATTGAGCAGTTCAAGGAGATGACGGATTATTTTTTGGAGAATGGTTTTAACTATTTTGATACTGCCCACGGCTATATAGACGGCAAATCCGAGAAAGCCATAAAGGTGGCCCTTACTGACAGATACCCAAGAGATAAATATCTTTTGACGGACAAGCTTACAGAACCATACTTTAATACAGAAGCTGATATCAGGCCATTTTTCCAAAGTCAGCTTGATGCCTGCGGCGTTGAGTATTTTGACTTTTATCTGATGCACGCTCAGAATGCCGGTAACTTCCAGCATTTCAAGAAGTGCAGGGCTTACGAGACCGCTTTTGAACTTAAGAAGGAAGGAAAAATAAGACATGTGGGTCTTTCTTTCCATGACAGGGCAGAGGTTCTGGATGAGATTCTTACCACTTATCCTGAGGTTGAGATTGTTCAGATACAGTTCAATTATGTGGACTATGACGATCCATCGGTTCAGAGCCGCAAAGTATACGATGTGTGCAGAAAGCACAATAAGCCTGTAATCGTAATGGAGCCTGTAAAAGGAGGAACGCTTGTTAAACTTCCTGAGGCTGCTCAGAAGGTTTATGACGATCTTGGTGCGGGAATGTCAAATGCCAGTTACGCAATTCGCTTTGCAGCACATCAGGAGGGCATAAGAATTGTTCTTTCCGGAATGAGTGATATGGCTCAGATGAAGGATAATGTTTCCTACATGAAAGATTTCCAGCCTCTTTCAGAGGAAGAACTTGGTGCTATTGCCAAGGTTACGGCTATTTACAAAGGGCTGGATATGATTCCGTGTACCTCATGTCATTACTGCGTTGAGGAGAATCACTGTCCGATGGATATAAGGATTCCGGAGCTGTTTGCCTGCATGAATACAAAGAAAGTCTTTAACGACTGGAATCAGAACATGTACTATGGACTGGTGACCGGTGACAGCGGTAAGGCCAGCGCTTGCATAGAATGCGGCGGCTGTGAAGCAGTATGCCCTCAGCATCTGGAAATTCGCTCGCTCCTTAAGGTTGTAGCGGAAGAATTTGAGAAGTAAATTTGGGAGGAAACACAATGGCGGAGGAACTTTTTCCCCTTGTTACAAGGCATTTTAAGATACAGCCTTCAGATGAAAAGAGTATCTGGGATCAGGAATGGAATATTTCACTGGTTGATAATGATTCTTTAAGTGTAGGTACATTAAATTTCGAGAATGGCATATTTAACGGAGAAGTTAAGATAAATGCCGAGCTTGATCCGGAGTATGACAAGACAAACTACGTTGAAGAATTATTTTACTCAATGGCCAGATTTGTTTTCATGTTCAAGGATATCAGAGAGATAAGCACAGTCTGCAGACATGAAAATGAACATAGAGTCAGGGGGCTGGAAAAAGCCGGTTATGTCCATCGTCAGTTTAAAGACGGAGATGACTATTATTCCATGAAAAAACAAAAGACTTCCTGGACAGGCTTTTATATATTCATCGGGATGGTCGCAGGTTTTATCATAGGACTTACCATATCAAATCTGTGGATGGGAACCATTGGCGGAGTACTTATAGGTGCTGTATTGGGGTATCTTATGGATAAAAAAGAGGAAAAATAATAAAAAGCATTTTGGCTTTTGCAATTGAAAAGCCAAAATGCTTTTTTAATTTACTTTATTAAAATACCGTTTTCATCAAAAGTATATTTCTTGAACCACTTGGTTATTGTTTCATTCTTGGCAAGCTGTCCATCGGACTTAGCGTAGTACTTGTCTTCGCCAACTGTTATCCAGTCGCTCTTTACAATCTTACCGTTTTCTTTGCAGTAGTAATCTTTGCCCTCAAAGCTTACAAAGCCTGTCTGCAGCAGACTGTTTTCATCAAAGATGTATTCAGCTCCCCACTTGGAGATGATCTCATTTGTAGCAAGGGATCCGTCCTGCTTTGCGTAGTATGTGTTGTCATCCAAGGTAATCCAGCTCTGCTTGATAAGAGAACCCTTCTTGGGATCCAGGTAATATGTTTTGCCATCCACAGTCTGGAAACCGGTGAGTTTTGTGCTATCTTCGGTTACAAGATATGTGGCACCCCATTTTGTTACCCATGTAGCGGATATTTCAGGCTCTTCAGGTTCTTCAGGCTCTGTGGGTTCCTCAGGTTCTTCGGGTTCTGAGACATCACCTGTCTTATACAGATAGAAATCATCGAAGGCACCCCATGCGCCGGCCGGAGCTTTAACACTTACTCCGATGGTAACAGTTGTGTTGTCTTTGGAAACTGTGATATCGGTAACTTCGGGATTTGCCCAGTTCTGCCATCCGGTTACTCCGGTATTTACCGAGAGCTTTTCGCCATTAACTACAGCATAGAGCAGGAACTCTGACGAATCACCGGCATCACCGCCTTCAAGGAAGGTTCCTAGCTTATAAACACCCTTACTTAGTGTGACAGACTGCTCAACGTAGTAGGATATTTCTTTGTTGTCCCAGAAGTGAAGGCAATATGAACCGGAGTGAACATTGCTGGAATCATTTTTTCTGGAAACAGCAGATGCTGTGTCATTTATGGTCCATACTGACATATCAGCCGATTCAAAACCGCCGTTAACTATAAAGTTCAGGGGCTTTATGGTGAGGCTGACTGTAACAGGGTAGTTGATATCAGATACTGTTGCGGTTCCGTTTATGGTGTAGGTACCTACGCCTGAGGAAATGGCACTTTCAAGGTCATCGTTATTCCAGGTTACAGCAACCAAAGTACTTGAACCGTCGGAATAATTAACTGTAGCTTCCGCAGGAAGAGTAATTGTTTCTCCCTCTTCAACAGTGATTGGAGAAGCGTATATATTAGATACAGTTATGGGAGCAGTAGTACCTGTACGTATATAGCTGTAGATCCTGGCTGTTGCAAGAGGGTGTCCTGTAAAATCAAACCATGCTTCGTTATCCACAGCAGATCCGCCGTACCAGTCCTTGGCATCCTTGTCATATTCACCTGCAAAAGAGCTGGCCCATCCGCTTCCGTAGGTCTCCCAGAGTTCTTTATTCTCTGCAAGAATCTGTGAAGCATTATCGGCATTTTCATCATAAACCTGAACGGGTATCCAGGCGGGTTCCCAGTAAAATACACCGATACCGCCGTCTATGGAAGCAACAGTGTTAACAACTGCTCTGACTGAGTTAGCCTGTCCCTGAACGGAGATTTCATAGTTAAAGGCATCTCCTGATTTACTTTCATTTTCGGTATTGCCATGACCATCGCCATCTTCCAGGGTTGTGACATAGGATGTCTCAGCTACCATTACCTTTTTGCCATAGGTTGTGGCAATATTGGAAAGAACTGCTTCAAGATTGGAGAGGGTTCCATGCCAGTAAGGATAGTAGGAAGAAGCAAATACATCGTAGTCAACTCCGTAGCTTTCAAGATTTCTGGCATATCCTGCGTATCTTCCGCTGCTTTCGGGATTTGTAAAATGAAGAGCCACAAGGATGTCTTTGCCATATTGCTCGGAGACATTTCTTACAGCGCTGCTACCTGCTGAAAAAATCTTTGCCATATTTTCCCAGCTTTTTTCTCCGCAGACTCCGTTGTTGGTTTCGTTTCCTACCTGGACCATGCCCACATTTACTCCTTCATCAAGGAGGTAGGCAAGGCTTTTTGTTGTAAAGGTATTTACCAAAGAAGCCTTCTCATCTGCGCTTAAGCCTGCATAAGCCTTGGGAGCAGTCTGCTTGCCGGGATCAGCCCAGAAATCGGAGTAGTGGAAATCGATGAGGACCTTCATACCTGCGTTGGTTGCAAGTAATCCAATCTGCCTGGCTACCTCAATGTCGCAGTTACCGCCGCCGTAGCCGTTCCCGTCTGAATCATTAGGATTATTCCACACACGGATTCTTACATAGTTGACACCACCGTCATAAAGGAAGTCAAAGAATCCCTGGTCATCAAGCTCATTGCCGTCGTAGTCATAGAATTTTACTCCGCTGTTTTTCTCAGCAATGTAGGAGCTAAGGTCTGCTCCGGTGATGAAGTCGCCGCCGGCGCCGGGTACTTTTTCAACATAAATTTCGGCTTCAACAGGTTCGTCTACAGAAGGCTCGGGATTTTCCGGCTCTATTACTATAGGGTCATCACCCGGATCAGGAGTAATTGTAATATCGTGGGTGCAGGTTACATTATTGATATAGCCCCAACCCTCTTTTTCCACATCGAATGTTACGCTTAAGGTAACTGCGTACAGATCTTCATCGGTTGTATAAACACAACTGTCTGTAAGCCAGTTGTTGTATCCGGTAAGGGTCAGGCCCGCACTTTCAGATTCACCTATATTAATATGAAAAGAGCTTTTTTCTCCCATGGCCTCGGAAGAAAAATTGTAGGTACCTGCCGGAATGTCAATTGTCTGAGAAAAAGTAAGAGTCCCGGCACCACTTCCAAACCAGTAGTTTACGCCGGTATCGGAGCCATCGGATGGTTTGTCCATCCATTGATCCGAAGAATAAGAATAGGCGGAAATGCTTGCGCCGGTGGATTCCCAGTCGCTCACATTTACAGTCCAGCCACAATCGCTTCCCCAGATATCGGAAGCAAAGTCAGAATTGGTAATGTTTACTTCGGAGGCGGTAACATCTCCTTCTTGTGCAAAAGCCTCAACTGCTGACAGCTGTCCTGCGGACACAGTTAAAGCCAGCGCCAGTGACAGCGCCTTTCCCCATCTGTTTTTTATCATATTTCCCTCCAACAATATAAAGAAAATTATAAGTTGATTTTAATTATATATGCGCAACATTGCGCAATTCTATACATAAAATCATACATTTTTTGCTGTAGGGAAGGTACTTTCATCTATATAAATAGTATGTCCAAAGCGCAACACTGCGCAACAAAATAGGGCTCAGTCCTGCGGAGACCAATTGGCCTGAAGATCCTCAACAACTATGTTTTCATCAACTTTAACAACTATCTGGTACTCGTCCTCGTAGACTATTTCTCCCGGGAAATTGGTGTATACCATATAGTAAGGATGTTTGTAGCGCTCAAGAAGCCATAGGAGAGGATTGATCATCTTCATCATCATTTCGGAGTTTTCCATCTTAAAATAGCAGATGACCTTTTCCTGACGTTTGCACTGGGGCGGCCAGGGAAGTTCCTCAGCAAACCAGGAATCAATTTCTTTAAAAAGACCTACATCCTCCTCATCCATTACTCCGTTGGTTACCATCTGATTCAGCATGCTAAAGATGCCTTTTCCGGTGCGGGTATTGGCTGCCAGTTCTTTTCCCTGAATTCTGCAATATTTGAATTTCATGTATTATCCTCCAAGTTTGTGTGCGGGTGAGCTTCGAAAAGAACATTTGATATCTTTATTGTATTATTTACTACGAATTATTGAATATCTTTAATGCTTTTTTTAGTCTTTTAATTTTTATTTTTCTGTTGAAATACCGCAAGTTGTGGAGGAAAATAAAAAAGGTACGTAAAAAACTAAATGGGGAGAGGGTAAAAATGACAGATATGAGATTTGTTGAAGTAAGCAGTATAAGCGAAGAAAACATCAATATTTTCGGCAGGCTTTGCAGACAGAAACAGCCCTTGCCGCTTTTATTCAACGGAAGCGGAGTTGAGATTGTGGTTACAGGGTCGGATCTGTGGATTGAGATTGAGACTGATTCCGATTTTCATGAGCCCTGGGTAGCTTATGAGATAAACGGAGCTCTTATGAGCAGGATGATGATGCTTCCGGGGGAGCATTCCATTTGCCTTTTCAGAAATATGGAGCCCACAACTCCAAAGAGGATAAGATTCTACAGAGAGCTTCAGGCCATGAGCGAAGACGACAGATGCAAGGTTTTAGTAAAGGGCTTTAAGCTCGACGGAGAATTCTGCGCTGTGCCAAATTATACAAGGAGAATTGAATTCATCGGTGACAGTATCACCTCAGGAGAAGGCAGCTACGGCAATGTGACAGATGTGGACTGGCTTGCTATGTACATGAGCGCATCCGTAAACTATGCAACCATGACAGCCAAAGAACTTAATGCGGACTATCACATTCTCTCTCAGGGAGGCTGGGGTGTTTTCTGCGGATGGGACAATGATGTGAGACATAATATTCCGTCAGTTTATGAGGCAGTATGCGGTCTCGTTCAGAAAAACAGTCCGGTGGACAAAGCGTTCGGAACTAGTGAACCCTATGATTTTGCCAAGTGGCAGCCTGATGTTATCGTAGTAAATCTGGGAACAAATGACGCAACTTCTTTTAACCAGCCTCCAATATATAACCCGGATGACGGTCAGACCTATAAGATGAGGTTAAATGAAGACGGAACCAAAAACAGAGAGGATGAGCTCAAGATTGAGAAAGCGGTTGTAGCATTTTTGGAGATGCTCAGAAAAAATAATCCCAAGGCACACATAGCCTGGTGCTATGGAATGCTGGGATCGGATTTGAATCTTACTCTGACGGAGGGGATAAATACATATAGGGAAAAGACTAAAGATGAGAATGTATCATTTTTCCAGCTGCCCAACACTACAATGGAAACCTTCGGAGCCCATATGCATCCGGGACTTAAGTCTCATGAAAATGCAACAAAGGCTCTGACGGATTACCTCAGAAACAAGATGGGATGGTAATGATCAGATTGCTTTATGCTCTTTCTTCATGTTGTACATATTCTGATCAGCTCTTTCTATAAGAGCGGTGAGATATTCGGTTTCGGAATAGAAGGCGTATCCAATGGAAGCTTTGGTTGTTATATTGATTCCGTCAATATTTCTTGGGGAGTCAACGGCTTTCTGGATGCGTCTTTGTATTTCTTTAGCCTCTTCATGAGTGTGTATCTGATGAAGGATTACAAATTCATCGCCGCCATATCTGAATAGTACACTGCTTTCGGCGGCAATCATGGTGAGACTTTTACAGACTGTCTGTAAAACAAGGTTGCCGAATTCGTGGCCATACTTGTCGTTCACCAGTTTAAAGTCATCGAGGTCTATCATAAAAAGCACAAAGTCAGTCTTATCTTTGTGATATTGCGCTGCATATTTTTCTGCGATATCGGTGTAGGCCCGTCTGTTGTATACACCTGTGAGTTCATCTGTCATGGACAACAAAGAAAGACGACCTTTTTCTGCAAGCTCGTCTGTAACATCTACAAAATAACCCACTAATCCAACAATTTTTCCATCGACCCTAAGGGGGCATTTGGAGGCAACAATATTGCGGACTCTTCCCTTGACTATACATTGTCCCGGGACATCCCTGACAATTTTGCCGTTCTGGATTACTTGTAATTCTGCTGATTTGTAGGGCTCCGGATCTATGTGCCAACCCATGTCCTCGTCTGTTTTTCCCAGGATCTCATCAACCGAAGAAAAACCATAGTAATTTAAAAACATCTCGTTGGCACCAAGGAATCTTCTTTCGCTATCTTTCCAGAAAACACCTACAGGAATCATAGAGAGTATGTTGTTAAAAATATCGGAATTAGAAATTTTTTTCATAGTTCACCCAATAATATATTAGCATTATTTCGAACAAATAATGTTTTTATTATATTAAAATAAAATGGAAATTTTATTAAAAATGCAGTACCGGCCTTAAGTAATGCAAAATTTACTTTTGAACTTTTCATCATTATAATGGTCTTAAGGTTATAAGAGAGGTATAGAGAAATGATGAACAGAAAAATAATGGCAGGAATTCTGGGCGTATTCCTGCTTACTGGCTGCGGGAATGCAGCAGATACAGGCAGCACCGTGCCATCGGAAAGCCCGGAGGCTGCCACAGTGGAAACAGAAGCGCAAACAGAAGCGCAGACAGAAGTTGAGGAAGAGTCACAGGAGGTCAGCCTGGAGAATATGGAGACAGCAAGAACAATTAAGCTTGATAAGAATAATATTCAGAACTTTAACGACAAAAACGGCGACGGATACGGAGAGTTTGAGGGATGGGGAACATCCCTTTGCTGGTGGGCAAATCGGTGCGGCTACAGTGATAAGCTGACTTTGGCCTCAGCTGAGGCTTTTTATAATAAGGATACCGGGCTGGGAATGAACATTGGCCGCTACAATATCGGAGGCGGAGACAATGTTACCACCGAGGATGTCACAGTAGAGATGAAGGAAGAGAGTCCTTTTCTCCACAAAGAGCACATAAGAAGATCGGACTCCGTTGTTCCCGGATATTGCACGGACGTAACGAAAATAGATCTAGGTAAAAACAGCAAGGATTATTATGAAGGCAGCTTTGAAAGGGTGGACTACGATTGTGGATTTGCCTGGAACTACAACTGGGATGCCGACAAAAACCAGATGAACATCCTAATAGCTGCGGCAAAGGCAGCCGGTAATGAGTTTATCGGAGAAGCTTTCTCCAATTCACCGCCGTATTTTATGACAGTAAGCGGCTGCTCTTCGGGAGGAGAGGATTCTTCCGTGGATAATCTCAGAGAGGACTCCTTCACAGCCTTTGCCTGCTACATGGCAGATGTAATTGAACATTGGGGTAAAGAGGGAGTGATAGATTTTCAGAGCGTGACCCCTATGAATGAGCCGGCTACCAGCTACTGGGGAGCATTCAGTGAGAAGCAGGAGGGCTGCCATTTTACTCAGGGAGAGTCCCAGTCGAAGATTCTTATAGAGCTGAATAAGGAACTGCAGAATAAGGGAATCGATATAATTATCAGTTCTTCCGATGAGACCAGTATCGATGCGGCAATAACATCTTTTTCCCATCTTACTGCGGATGCAAAAGCAGTTGTAAAGCGTATCGACACCCACTCCTATCAGGGAACGATGAGACAGATGTTAAGACAGACTGCAGAGGATGCCGGACAGAATCTTTGGATGAGCGAGGTGGACGGAACTTTTTCCATCGGCAAAAAGGAGACAGGAATGTCCGCAGCCCTTGGATTTGCGGAAGCAATAATGAAAGACCTTAACGGGCTGATGCCTTCAGCATGGATCATGTGGGATGCGGTGGATCTTCATGTGGATTCCAATAACAAATATGATACCTGCAAAAGAGACGAGGCAGATAAGATAATAGAGGAGGGAACTCCCTTCTGGGGCATAGCAATAGCCGATCATGACAAGGAAGAGCTGCTCCTTAGCAAAAAATATTATGCCTTCGGACAGTTCTCCAGATATATCAGGCCGGGATACTGTCTTGTGGGCTCAAGTGATTTTTCTGTTGCGGCCTACAATCCTGAGGATAAAAGTATTGTCATTGTGGCAATGAACACCAATAGTGATGACCTTAAGTGGGAGTTTGATCTGTCTGATTTTGACGTGAACGTAAATGATATTCAGGTTGTAAGGACCAGCGGTGGAATAAAGGACGGAGAGAACTGGGCAGAT
>JAEEGL010015033.1_pt1 | contig 20999 bp, 18 predicted proteins | sample 9134231 | NCBI WGS metagenome assembly JAEEGL01 (sample SAMN16246548, study PRJNA631951) | gut metagenome | biome: gut microbiome; feature: rumen; material: fiber-attached | host: Bos | place: Iran: Karaj | collected 2018-10 | reverse complement strand
GTTCGGAAGCAGGTACGGCATGAATTTGTGCATCGGATCGAGGTCTCTGACAAGGTATGCGTCCTTGCGGTCGCCTCTGCGGCGTTTTCTTGTTTCTTCCATGTTTCCCCTTTGCAGCGAAAAAATTATAAATTAAAAAATTAGCCTGCTGCAACATATGAATTTTAAACCAATACTCGAAATTTGTCAATTATTTGGTTCAAAACAAAGAAAAAGCACTCTCCGCAGAATCGGGAGCGCTTTTTGTTTCTTACCGTGCCGCCATTGTCAGAAGCGGAAATAGATAAATGGATTGTATCCGCTTGCAACGAGCGACGAGGTCGCAAGCACAAGAGCGCAGGCAACGAGCGCAAGATCGAGCCAGCCGCACCAGGCTTTGCTTTCGAACCTGTCATGCAGTTTCTTCGCAAGAGGCGTTGAACCGACGATCGCGACGATCAGCACGGGCAGATACGCGACGATGTATACAAGCTTGTCATGCACGGAGAAACCCGAGCCGCTGCCTGTAAACAGCGAGGTCATGAACGCGCCGAGTTCTTTCATGTTCGTAAAGTCGAACAGCGCCCATCCGAGGACGACGATCAGAAGCAGGTAGAACGACGAAAGGAATTTCGGCAGTTTCTCGAGCAGTTTTCCGAGGAAAAGCTTTTCGAGGATGATCAGAACACCGAAATACAGGCCCCAGAGGGCGAAGTTCCAGCTTGCGCCGTGCCATAGGCCGGTCAGGCCCCAAACGATCGCAAGGTTGATAAGCGTTCTTGCGGTGCCTTTGCGGTTGCCGCCGAGAGGGATGTAGACATATTCCTTGAACCATGTTCCGAGGGAGATATGCCATCTCCTCCAGAATTCGCTGACGCTCCTTGAAATATAGGGGAAATCGAAGTTCTTGAGGAATTCGAAGCCGAACATCCTTCCGAGGCCGATCGCCATATCGGAGTATCCGCTGAAATCGAAATAGATCTGCAGGCTGAAGGCTATGATGCCCGCCCATGATGCAAGCACTCCGTTCGACGCCGGATCCGCCTTCATGACCGCCCAGAACGCGGCGAGCTGATTCGCGACGAGCACCTTTTTCGCGAGACCGACGCAGAAAAGCTTTACGCCGGACGCGAACTGTTCAAGGTTTTCCTTCCGGTTTTCAAGCTGGTCCGCAACATCGCGGTAGCGAACGATCGGGCCGGCAATCAGCTGCGGGAAAAGCGCGACATAGGTCCCGAAATAAACGGGATTCTTCTGGATCGGAGTCGCACGCCTGTATACATCGATAACATAGCTCATTGCCTGGAAGGTATAGAACGAAATACCGATGGGCAAAGCGATCTCCGGCACATTCATTCCGCCAAGCGCCGGGATCAGGCTTTTGAGCGTGTTCGCAAAAAGGCCCGTGTATTTGAAAACGACAAGCAGCGCAAGGTTCAATACGATCGAAAGCGCAAGATAAAGCCGGCTCAGCTTTTTGCTTTTCTTTGCGAGCAGTCCGTCATGCGCTTCAAGCGCTTTTGCCTGTTTGTTCCTGTAAGTTCCGACAATATAGCCCGCAGCATAATTCATCAGGATCGAGAAGACCATCAGAAGCACGTACTTCGGTTCGCCCCAGCTGTAGAAGATGAGGCTCATCACGAGCAGTACGGTATTTCTGTAAACGCGATTAGGCACTGCGTAATACAGTGCCAGAGTGATCGCAAAGAATATGAATAAAAACAGCAGGCTCGAGAAAACCATTAACCGAAGTATTTATGCATGATCTTCATCAGATCTTCGTAATTCTTTCCGACAACGAGATAGCAGTAATTGCCGCTCACGACGACTTCCGCGGGCTCGATGATCTGCGCCTGCTCGGGGTCGCTGTAGCCCTTGGAGGTGTTCTTGTTCTGCTTAAGGATCGAGCTCATGATCTTTTCGACGTCCTTGGCATATGCTTCGTCCTTAACTTTGAAGATCGCGATCTCGCAGATGTCCTCATAGAAATTGAGGGGCATGGCCATCACATAGTCTTCGAGCTTATCGGGATCGATGCCGTAGTTGTCCATAAGCTGACCCGCGGGAACTTTGGAAAGCTCGGGGAAATTGCCGGTCGCGAGCAGCTCTTCGTAAACGGCGTCGATATCCGCATTGGGATCGGGGGTATTCGCAGCGGATGCGTTTGAATCCTTATCACCGGAGCCTGCGCAGGCAAATGCCGAGAGGCAGAATGCTGCCGCAAGCATCAGAACGAACAGTTTGGAGAAAATCTTTTTCATTGTTGTGCCTTTCGTTTTTTGGTTTAGTATAACGCCTTACGGCAAAGAGAATACGATCGGGGGGATGCCCTGGATATGCCGCGCGGCAACGCTCCTCAGTATCTGCGCCCAAACGGCATATGCGGCATAGGTCTGGTGAACGTAATGATCGGAGCTGTACTGATCCGGAACGAAACCGTTCTCGTCGATCAGATGGCTCGCGATGTTCACGAACTCATAACCGTGCTCGTTGCACATCCGGACAAGACGCTGGTTGAGAAGATAAATGTTGCGGTTGTTGAGCTTTTCGCGCTCGCTGCCGCGGTACATATACATATTGCTGATGACATAGATCTGAACGCCGGGACGGTGCGAAATAATATTCGCGATCAGGTCCTGATAGCGGGAAGCGGTCCCGTCGACGCCGTAGATCGAAATGTCGTTCATGCCGAGCAGGATGAAGACTTTGTTCGCGCCCATCATCGAAACGGAATCCCAGACAAAATGCTGTTCGCCCTGATAGCGCGGATGGAGGCTGTCCTCCGAGATCGGGTCGAAAGCATGGCCGACGCCGTAGCTTCCCGAGCAGAGGAAATGGGTATTGCCGAAAAAGCTCGAATTGGTTTCAAGCATTTTGTTGTTGTAATTCTGCCAGCCGAGGGTGATCGAATCGCCGATGAATACCGCGTCGCTGAACCACTGTTCGCAGGCGTATTCCGAAAGGCCGTACAGATCGGTCGGCATAGTGAAGCGCGCGGGCTTCGACGAAGAGCCGAGTGGAACGGTATTGCCGGACGGCGGATTCGTTGCCGGGGGATTCGTTGAAGGCGCGGGAGTCGGCGTCGCCGGCGCGGGCGTTGCCGTCGGAGCGTCGGTCACCTCTTCGGTCGGAACCTCGCTCTCAGGCGGGTCTGTCGGCGAGGGAACATCCGTTTCGGCGGTCTGAGTCAGAGCCGGTGTTTCCTCGGGAATATCCGTGGCGGGTACATCCGTGGGCTGCGCGGTCCCCGGTCCCGCTGTATTGGAAGGGATGGTCACATGGCCTGAAGGTTCGTCCCTTTTGGGTGCGCAGGAAACAAAAGCAGAAAAAGCAAGCACAGCAGCAAGCAGTGCCGCCGTCAGCTTCGTTTTTTTCTTTAAATCGATCATACAGTTATTTGGCGAATTAAGCCGATCCGCCGCCTCCGCATCGTAATGATACAGTTTTTCGACGGAGCCACATACTGCCCCATCATCCTTTCTATTGTATCACAAACATTGCCGCAAGTCAATCTATGTCAAAGAATGTCGGAAGATCCGCTCCGATTCAGTTCTCCGGGATCAGGCCGAGCAGTTTTTCGGAAAGCTCTTCCCCGCCCATGTTCATAACAAAGAAAACATAACCGCCCTTTTCATAAACTTTCGTGTTCTTTATCATATCGCAGCGTTCCTTGGTGTTGTATCCGACGGCCTGCCTTGCCGCGCTCGCGATATGGGAGGTCAGTATTCCTTTCAGGATGCTGCCGTATTCCGGATCGCAAAGTTTGAAGACCGCTATCTCTTCCGCGTTGAGGCGCTCCTGCGAGAATCGGAATTCATAGCTTTCGAGCTTCTTGCTGTCGATGCCGTAGAGTTCAAAAAGATCGTCCTCGCCGACATTCGGGCTCATTTCGGAAAACTCCCCGTTTTCAAGAAGATAGGAGAAGATATCCGAAGTGCTGTTCAGTGTTTTCGATTCCGTTTTGCAGGCGGCCATGAGCAGCGCGGCGGCCATCAGCGCAAGAGTAAGAACGCATATTGCAAGTTTCTTTTTCATTCCGTTTTTCCTTTCATCCGGCGTTACTTCCGGCGTCTGAATCGGCTTCTTCGGATCCCTTCTCACGAAGTTCCATCATGCCTGTTTTTGTGTACTCCCGCATCATCGAGAAGCATGCGTCCCGCGTTACGATTATATGGTCGTAAAGCTCGATGCCGATGGATGACAGCAGCTGGTGAAGCAGAGCGGTCGTTTCCTTGTCGCTGAGCGAAGGCTCCGTTTTTCCGGAAGGATGATTATGCGCAAGCAAAATGGCAGCGGCATTGGAGGATATCGCAGTGTCCACTACCCATTTCGGCAGCGCTTCGACCTTATCGCTGAAACCTTCCGAGCGGAATCGGACTCTCAGCACGCGGTTTCTCGAATCGAGGCAGATCAGCGCGATGCTTTCCGCCGCTTCTCTGAAAAGCAGACCGTGGCAGATGGTAACGGCGTCATCGACTGTGTTTATCACCGTTTCGTATGCAGCTTTTCGGTCGATCGCGGCGCCGATGTCGCCAACGAGTTTCAAAAGCGTCGCTGTGTTTTCCGAAAGGCCGGCGGCAACAAGGTCGGAATGATCGGCTTTCAGCACGGCTTTGAGCGAACCGAAGCGGTTGATGAGCCGATGTGCGAGCGGATTGACGTCCCTGCGCTTGATCGCATAGAAAAGGAGCATCTCGAGAATCTGATGATCCTCGTACTCGTCGAGATTTCCGCGGCGGATATAGCGTTCGCGAACGTTTTTTCTATGCCCCTCGTGAATGTTTTCGGCCTTCCCGTCCATGTGTTCCTTCCCTGTGTATTATTGCTTAATCACCGAGCGCGGAGGTAAACGCAGCGGCGGCAGCCGTTATTTCATCGAACCGCTTTGAGGCGATCAGCTTTTTATAGAACAATGCGCTGCTGATCCCGAAAGCGCATGCGCCTGCCTTTTTGAAAGCGGCGATGTTTTCGGGCGTGATGCCGGCGACCGCTGCGCAGCGGATATGCGCGAGCGGAGTTGTGACCGCGGAGAAATACGCTGGTCCGAGCACACCTGCCGGGAATATCTTGACGATATCCGCACCGGCGTCGCTTGCACGCACGATCTCCGTCGGAGTCATCGCTCCGGGGATAGAGCCGAGGCCGAGGCGCTTGGTTTCGGTGATCAGTTTTTCGTCGCTGTTCGGAGAAACGATGTATCTCGCACCGGCCTGCTTCGCGGTTTGGAGCTGTGCGGCGGTCAGAACGGTCCCCGCACCGACGGCGATCTTTTCGCCGAAAGCATCAACAAGCGAACGGATAGCTTCCGCGGTGATTTCCGGGTCCTTATCCTGCTCGAATGTGACCTCGACGGCTTTAACGCCGCCCTTGACAAGGGCCTCCGCTGCGCGGACGAGGCCTTCGCCGTAGTTCCCGCGGGAGATAGCGATGATCCCGCTGCTGTTTATTATTGTTTCTATGGCTTTATTCAGCATATTATGATCCTGTTTCTGCGTTCAGATAAGGTCGCCGAATCCGTTCTGGCGCAGCGCTTCGTAAACGGCGATCGCAACGGAGTTCGAAAGGTTCAGCGAGCGAAGGTTTTCGCGCATCGGTATACGTACGGCATCGTCCCTTCGCCTTGAAAGCAGTTCGGGTCCGAGACCTGCCGTTTCTTTTCCGAAAACGAGGAAATCGCCCGGCATATACTTCGCTTCCGCGTAGTTTCGCCCGGCATGGGTCGAAAAAAGGAAAAACCTTGCGTCCGGATAATGTGCTTCCACTTCCTCAAAACTGTCATAGAACCGGACATCGAGCTCATCCCAGTAATCGAGGCCGGCGCGTTTCAGATATCGGTCGTTGAGCGAAAAGCCCAAAGGCCGGACGAGGTGCAGGGTGCACCCCGTCACAGCGCAGGTCCTGGAAATATTGCCGGTATTCTGCGGGATCTCCGGTTCAACAAGAACAATGTTGAACATGATTCAGCTGCGCAGGTCGGCGTCGAGGCGGAACTTCAGCGCCTTCAGGATCGCCTTTACGGAAAGGCTGATCTCCTCGTCATTCAGGGTATGGTCGTTGCTGCGAAGCTCGAAGCGGAACGCCATGCTCTTTTTACCCTCCGGAATGCCCTTTTCGCCGGGAAATTTCGGATAGAACACATCGAAGCAGGAGATGTTTCCGATCATCGCTTTCGTCTTCACGGCGGCGATAACGTCGATCACGGTCTGCGCGTCGGCGCCTTCATCCACGACGATCGCGATATCCCTCGGAACGATCGGGAACTTCGGGAGGGGCCTGAACTTGCGCTCGGTGTTGACATGCGCAAGGAGTTTATTGAAGTCGATCTCGGTGATGAACGGCGCGACCGGAAGGTCGAAATTGCGCTTGACCTGCGGATGCACGCAGCCGATCTCGCCGACGGTCTCGCCGTCGATGAGAATGAGCGCCTTCTGACCGGGATGCAGATATTCCCCGCCTCCCCTTTCAAAGCGGATCTTATCGATGCCGAGCGAGGCGAAAAGCTGCTCGAGAACGCCTTTGAGGGTAAAGAAGTTCTCATCCGCCCCGTAGCAGACAGCGCCGAGCATCTTCCTCTCCTCCGGGAGGTCGTCATTGTTATCGAAATGGACGTTGCCGATCTCGAAGAAGCGGCTCGCGCCCGTCTTGCGGTTGCAGTTCGTCTGGACCGTCCTGAGCATGCCGCCGATCAGCGTCGTGCGCATGAGGCTCTGATCCTCGCCGAAGGGGTTTCTGAGGCGAACGGTCTGGCGCTTTTCGTCATTTTCGTGAAGCAGCAGCGCGTCGTATTCCTGGGGCGAAGTAAAGTTGTAATTGTACAGCTCCATGAAGCCCATCGCTGCCATCCTGTCCTTGATCTCATCTTCCATTGCGAAGCTCCTGCCGAGCCTGCCCTGGAAGGTCTTGCCGACCATCAGTGTCGGTTCGATGTTGTCATAGCCGTAGAGCCTTCCGACTTCCTCCGCGATATCCCAATCCGTTTCGATGCCGGTTTCGATATCGGTGCGGAAATGCGGAACATTGACGATCAGCTTGCCGTCCTCGGCTTTGCAGCCGATGTTGATCCCGGAAAGCAACTGCGCCATCTGTTCGCCGCTGAAATTCGTGTTGAGGATCTCGTTGACATGAGCGATATCCGCAACGGCGGTCCTCTCCTTCGGTTCCTCCGCCGTGACATTGATCATGCTGCCGATGACCTTGCCGGCGCCGAGCATATGAACGAGCTCGATCGCGCGGTTGATTGCCTTTTCGGCATTGACGGCTTCTACGCCCTTTGTGAACCTTGCGGAAGAATCCGTTGAATGGCGCAGTTTCCGCGTTGTATGGCGGATATTATCGGGAAGGAACACGGCGCTTTCGAAGAGCGTGACCTTTGTATTTTCGGTGATCTCGGAATTGAGTCCGCCCATCACACCGGCAACGCCGACGCCCTTCTTCGGGTCGGCGATGAGGAGCATGTCGCTGCTCATGGTGCGTTCCTTGCCGTCGAGCGTCGTTACGATCTCGCCTTCGACCGCATTGCGGACGACGATATGCGCATCTTCGATACATGCAAGATCGAACGCGTGCATCGGATGACCGTATTCGAGAAGGACGTAATTCGTGATATCGACGATGTTATTGATCGGTCTGAGACCCGCGAGTTTCAGCCGCAGCTGCATCCAGCGCGGAGAAGGCTCTATCTTCAGGTCGGTGACAACACGGGCAAGGTAGCGCGGGCAGAGTTTCGGGTTCATCACCGTGACCTTCGCGTAGTCTTCGGCATTGCCTTCGCCGATGACCGGCGTGATCTCCGGCTCCTTCATCCTTTGGCCGAGAGCGCTCGCCGCTTCCCTCGCAAGGCCGATGATGCTCTGGCAGTCGGGGCGGTTGGGCGTCAGCTCAATATCGAAGATGCAGTCATTGAGACCGAGAGCTTCGGCGATGGGCTGCCCGTTTTCATGAGCTTCGTTCAGAATGAGAACGCTGTCGCTGCTCGCGCCTTCGTACTCCGCATCGGTGATTCCGATCTCCGCTCCGCCGCAGAACATGCCGGCGGAATACACGCCGCGCATCTTCGTCGGATGGATCTCCATGCCGTCGGCAAGGACCGCACCATCCAGCGCGACGGGTACCTGGCAGCCTTCACTGACATTCGCTGCATTGGTGACGATCGTCAGAGGCTCTTCTTTGCCGATATTGACTTCGCATACTCTGAGACGCTCCGCGTTCGGATGCTGTTCGATCTTTTCGATCGTGCAGACATAAACACCGGTCGCCTTGACCTCGGGGATGATCTCCGCAACTTCGAAGCCGCGCAGCAGCATCCTGTTTGCGAAATCCTCGGGTGTTGTGTTGAATTCAACAAAATCCTTTAACCATTTAAGGGGCAGTTTCATAATTATCTCCTATTCTGTCCTCGGACTCAGAGCTGGCGCAGGAAGCGTGCGTCGCCCTCATACAGCAGGCGGATGTCGTTGATGCCGTATTTCAGGCAGGCAACGCGGTCGACGCCGACGCCGAAAGCAAAGGCGCGCCACTCGTTCGGATCGAGACCGCAGTTTTCGATCTCATGCGGGTTGGTAATGCCGCAGCCCATGATCTCCATCCAGCCTGTGCCTTTGCAGGAACTGCAGCCCTTGCCGCCGCAGATCGTGCAGCTGATATCGACTTCCGCAGAGGGTTCCGTGAACGGGAAGTAGCTCGGGCGGAGACGGGATTTGACGTTCTCGCCGAAGACAGCCTTAACGAAGGTGTCGATCGTGCCCTTAAGATCCGCAATGGTGAGATTGCGGTCGACAACAAGGCCTTCCATCTGCATGAATACGGGGCTGTGGCTCGCGTCGGGTTCGTCCACGCGGAATACTCTTCCGGGGATAACAACGCGGAAGGGAGGCTTGAGTGTCATCAGAGCGCGAGCCTCGCAGGGCGAAGTGTGCGTCCTAAGCAGGACTTTATCATTGATATAGAAGGTATCCTGCATATCCCTCGCCGGGTGATTGAGCGGGAGATTGAGCTTTGTGAAGTTGTAATCGTCGTATTCGATCTCCGGTCCTTCGAAGGTTGTAAAGCCGAGACCGATCAGCGCATCGCGGATCTGTCTGTAAACGACGGTCAGGGGGCTGAGCTTGCCCATCGGGATATCGACCGTTCCGGGGAGCGTGACGTCCACTGTCTCCGCTTTTATGCGGCGTTCCTCCGCTTTTTTCTCGATCGCGGAGCGTACGGAATCAAACCTTTCCGCAAGGAACTGTTTGACTTCGTTTGCCTCTTTGCCGAGCTTCGCTCTTTCCTCCGGCGCAAGTTTGGACATTGTGCGGAGGATCGAAGTCAGTGCGCCGTTCCTTCCGAGGAACGAAATGTTCAGTTCGGACAGATCCGACTCCGATTCGACTTCTTCAAGCCTCTTCAGCGCCTCTTCGCGGATCTTCAGAAGTTCTTCAAGCATTTTTGTTGACTCCTCTTTGCTTTTCTTTTTCTATAAACAATAACGGCACGCATCCCAAAGGGACGAGCGCGCCGATCTCGTGGTACCACCCTGATTCGCAAAGGACTTCTCATTCCGGTCCCTTGCCTCGAAAGCTGTATCGGGCTTACCCGGTTTCGACTACGCACCGTATTCTTTGCGGAATCGGCTTCACCGAAACGGCTCCGGAGCGAACTTGATGATCCTTTGCAGTAACCCGTTCCCAGCAACGCGGGTCTCTCTTTGACAAACGCCGGATCTTTTCTCCATCACTGCCAATATTACTTTGGAAGTTTAACACTTTACCTGCCTTTTGTCAATACAGCAGTTGGCATTATATTATTAGTTTTAAAAGAAAAACCCGCGCTCCTTCCGAAGCGCGGGACGGTTAAAGCCGCATGTCAGTCGGCATAGATGATTTCGAAATAGCTCTCCTGGGGCATTCCGTCGATGTAGGGATACCAATCGTCCACCATTTCAATATCGATCCTTGCAAGCGCGCCGTTTGCAAGCGCAACGACAGCATAGCTCCTCCTGTCAGTCCAAAGGCGTGTGACCGTCTCGCCCGCTTTCAGGGTGTAATCGCCGGTGGTCTTGCCTTCATCATCGATCAGATCGACCTTAAGCTCCGCGATAACGTTCAGCGGAAGCTCGTACTCGCTGTAATAATAAACATCGGAAACGTCAACGATCCCGTCCTTGCTTGCTTCGCAAAGCATGCTGACAGTTGAAGTGCCGAGGATCTCTGTGCGGTAGCCGAGATAGAACTGGCCGTCCCTTGCGTAGATCTGCTGTTCATAATCGATCGCAATAACGGAGGTGTACTTTTCGAAGTAATCGATGCTGTAGCCGCTCTCGTCGACCCTATACAGGCAAGTGGTATGGTCGTCGCTTTCGTAATCGAAATCCGCGATAATATCGAGCCTTGAATCGAACCTGTCGCTGTCGGTAACGAACGCGGTGCATTCATAGCATTCATAATCGAAATCAAGGGAGATCGTGTTGTTCGGATTGACGCCGAGTGTGAACTCAAGCGAATACTCATTGCTGTAAGCATCGACGGGGATCGCAACAAGGGTCACGGTGTCTTCCAGACCGTCGAAATCTATATCACAGCGGAACGGGGTGTTCTCCTCAAGATTTGCGTAAAAATAATCTTCGGGGATATGCGGCTCTTCGGTTTCGGCAGGCTCGTCCGTTTCGGCGGGCTCGTCCGTCGGCTCGGGGGTTTCCTCCGGCTCAGGCGCATCCGTCGGAGCGGGAGTCGCTTGCGAGGGCTGCTCCGTTGCTTCATCATCTTTTTTGCCGGTATCGGCCTGCTGATTTGCGTTATTGCCGGAAGCGCATGCTGCCGCCATCATTGCCGCAAGCATTAACACGGCAAGGATCAGAGCGATCGTTTTATTGATCTTTTTCATAGTTTATTCCTTCTTTTACAGTGGATATACAGGTTTCTTCCGAACCCGGATGGAATACTACCACCGAAGCATCGGCCAGTCAAGCTTCAATTATGGCAAAAGCGGATCATTTTCCTTCGGCGCGGAAACGGTTGCCATTCTCTCTGTAGCCCGTGCTTCTGTCAACAAGGTTGCTGATCTTTCCACCATTCAGATAGGCCGAAAGATTCTCTGCGGCGATCCGAACGATCCGATCATGCGTTTCGGCAAGATGGTAATAGCCCGAAATATGCGGCGTGATGATGCAGTTCGGGCATTTCCAGAGCTTATGCTCCGCCGGAAGCGGCTCCGGCTCCGTAACATCGAGCCCGGCACTGATGCGGCTTTCTTCAAGAACCGCAGCGAGCGCGTCGGAATCCACCGCGCTGCCCCTGCCGACATTCAGAAGGATCGCGCCTTTTTTCATCAGGCGAAGTCTTTTTTCATCGAAGAGATGAATGCTTTCATCCGACTGCGGCAGAGCGAGCGCGACGACGTCGCAATCGGGCAGCAGCGAATCGAGATCCGCGAGAGTATGCTGTTCTTCGATATAATCCGGCATTTCGCGCAAGGTGCGGCGGATGCCGACGCAGTGCGCGCCGAGTGAGGTGCAGCGCTTTGCGAACTCGCCTCCGATATCGCCGAGGCCGACGATCAGGATCCTCGCGCCCATCGGCGTCGTGACCCCGCCTTCGTCGCGCCAAAGGCTCTCCCGCTGATTGTCGCGATAGAGGTGAAGTTTTTTCATCAGCATAAGCATCACGCCGAGCATGTGTTCGCTGATTGCGAGGCCGTATGCGCCGCTTGCGTTCGCGAGCAGTATGCTTTTGGGGACCAGTTTCGCATAGGAATCCGAACCCGCCATGCTTAGCTGCAGGAACCGCAGCTTTTTGCAGAGCGGAAGCTGATCCGCCGCGATGCCGCCGATTATGATCTCCGCTTCGCCGAGCAGCCTGTCATCCGGCCTTCCGTTCGTAAAGAAGAACTCCGCCGAGGGGCAAGCCGCCTTCAGCATTTCGATGTGGTGAAGCTTCACCGGTATTGTTACGATTATCCTCATAGCGCTCCTCGCGCCTGCCTTTCGGCGGGCATTCTCATTCGGTTCATATTCTATACGGATTTGGTTTTTTGTCAACAGTGTTTATCGCTTTCCGATCGTTTCCGGCGCAACTGTTTTTTCTTGTTTTATCGGATATATTCGCGCGAAGGGGTTGAATGTTGACCGAAATGATGATACAATCTGCGACTGGATTTTGCAGGACCCGAACCCGAAAAAACGCGTTCAGGATCCCTTTGGAGGAAACCATGGGTAAAAAGAAAGTCAATACCGGCAGCCGTACCAAAAAGAGCCTCAAAGATAGGCTGGACATAAAGCCCAAAACACTGGCTGTCGACATCATATTCGATATCATCGGCTGCTTCCTTTACGGCGCCGGTATGTATAACTTCGCCGTTGCGTCCAATTTCGCTCCCGGCGGCGTTTCCGGCGTTGCGATTATCGTCAACAAACTCACGAACGGATTCATCCCGATCGGTCTCGGAACCATACTTATCAACATCCCGATCGTTATCATCTGCTTCAAAGCGCTCGGCCTCCGCTTCTTCTTCCGTTCCGCGAAAACGATCGTCTTCTCCGCGATCATCGTCGACTATATCATGCCGATGCTCCCGCTTTATAAAGGCGAACCGATCCTTGCGGCGATCTTCGGCGGCATTCTTGCCGGCGCGGGCCTTGCCTGCATCTACATGCGCGATTCTTCGACGGGCGGCTCCGATTTCGTTATCATGGCGATCCGAAAAAAGAATCCCCAGCTTTCGCTCGGCCTTATCTCGCTTGCCGTCGACGGCGTCGTCATCCTCTTCGGCGGTATCGTTTACGGCACGATCGATGCTGCGCTTTACGGCCTTATCATGACTATAACCTACAGCCTCATCATCGACAAGATCATGTACGGCAGCGATTCAAGAAAGCTGATGACGATCATCACGACGGACGGTGATGCAATATCTGCGAAGATAAACGAGGATATCGAGCGCGGCGTAACGATCCTCAACGGCAAAGGCGCATATACCCACGCCGACAAGAGTGTTCTGCTCTGCGCCTGTTCAAACCGCGAGGTCTATAGGGTCAAGCGCATATGCCATGAAATCGACAAAAAATCCTTCGTAATGGTCAGCTCCATCGACGCGGCCTACGGCGAGGGCTTCAAGCGGCCGGACGCGTAATGATTTGAACACAGTAGATAGAAAGCGGTGCGTTCCAGTGGTTCGCACCGCTTTTTTGTGATTGTTAGAGCATCAATCACTGTCAGTAAGCAGGAGAACATGGCATAGCTCGAGAACGCTTTCCTGTGAAAGATCTGTTTCTTCTTCACCGAAATACATATACAGGCGGAATGCCTTGCCTTCCTCGATCCAATACAGATTTGGGTGACCGATAGTATCATAGACAAGGTAGATTCGGTTTGAAGCGCTCACATCCAGATCGCAGCTGAACGAGTATAGAGGATCCTCCTTAGCCTTTTCAAGCAGCCAATCCGAGTCCGGCTTATCTTGACGGAACATCGTCAGGATATAAAGTGACCAGCCGCTTTCGTTTGCATAGCCGAGCACAACCGAATCCCGATTTATCGTAACACCGGTTACCACAACTTCGTCTTTCTTTAAAGTGTATATCCCGTCCAGCCCTGCAAGAACGCTCTGATCAGAAGTATTTTCCGAAATTGCCGCAAGGCATTCATCTATGCTTTTGAATTTCAAAGTGTCCACGCATGACGGATCGGGATCAGGGAGTATGACCATTACAGGATCAACGAAGCTCTTGATTTCATCGATTGTGCAGTCCACCGGCATCGCAGCTCTGAAAACATAGCTGTCCCTGATAAGATACACTTCTTTGTAGCTTGCGTTGTTATTGTATTCGTAGTAGTAATCGGTTATATAATACCCCTCTGTCAGCTTGAAGCCGCCAATGCCACTATTAAGATGTGCTATCAGCCATTCGACTTCTTCGGGACTGATGCGTGCGATCCATTCGAATGCATAGCGCTCGGTCGGATCGTCCGGAGCTTGGTACAGAAAGGCGATTGTACCATATGTTGGAACGATCATCATCAGTTCGGCATTTTCCGGATCATTGGCAGGAGCAAAATAGAACTCACCGCTCCGCATCGAAAACAGATTTCTCAATATATCTGAATTCTTCCCGCCGCGGACATATTCGGCTGTCAATTCTTCTTTTGAACTGTAGCTGTCATAAAAAGTGGTGTGCCCATGAACCATAAATCCTTCGATTGAAAACACGGGAGGCGGAGCGCTTGATGTATCCTGAGTCGGCTGTGCCGATGGAGATTCAGTAGGTTCAGCAGTCGCTGCAGTGGTCGGGCGCGATGTGGCTTCCATTGTTGGATAAGCTGTGGTGACCAGCGCCGTATGCATGTCTTCTATCGGCTTTTTTTTGAAATGCGTTATTGCGATTATCCCCAAACCCAGGATGATAATCGCAGCAGCCGCGCTCGCCAGTATCCACATCCTGCTCTTCCTTTTCTGTGCGGGGATCTCCTCGGAGAGCAGCAGGTTTTCATCGGAAGCGGAGCCAATTGCTTTTATTAAATCATTGCCTGTCATTGAAGTAACCCTCCTTTTCAAGATGCTTCCTCAGTTTTTTTCTTGTACGGCTAAGTGAAACTGCTATACTTGCAGCGCTTGATCCGAAATACTTGCCTATCTCTTCATTTGATTCAAACCGAAAATACCGCCGCAGGAATATCGTGCGTTCCCTTTTGGGCAGTCTGTTCAGAAAAGCGTTTATAGTCTTTTCCAATTCATGCTCCATTAGCTCGCCTTCTATGTTCACTGTACCGACCGTAAATTCTGCAAGCTCTTCCAGCGCAAGTTCCGCTTCGCCTCCGCGTTTTTTCGCATTCCGTTTTTCATAACGGTTCAGCGAGAGATTCCGCGTTATCCTTGCGAGAAAAAGCCTGAATACGGCCGGTCTCTGCGGCGGAATAGAGTTCCAAGCCCGAAGATACGCTTCATTCACGATCTCCTCGGCATCCTCGCTGCTTGCAAGAATGTTATTCGCGATGGCAAAACAATACTTGCCGTATCTGTCTGCGGTAAGCTTAATCGCGCTCTCGTCTCTTGCAAAATACAGTTCGATCAATTGCCGGTCGTCCATCACCGTTTTCCCTTTCGGAAGGATCCTTCATATAATAAGACCGGAATCATTATAACATATTACACGAATATAATGAACCGGATTTTCGGTTTATGCTGCATACGCTGTGTTCTGTTTCATCGTATCTTTCAATACCTGTTTCCGATATTTTGGTTTTCTTCCATGTGTCTGCCATTTTTCCTGTTGCCGTTTTTCTTTTTCGGTGTTATAATAAAAGTTGTGAGTGTAATCGCTCGAGATTATATGACTAAAACAAAAATACGTTTCGGAGGCTGAATCAAAATGACCAAACTGTCCGTTGCCGACGTCCCCGTCCGGGGCAAAAAAGTTCTCGTCCGCGTCGATTTCAACGTCCCGCTCGATGAAAACCTCAATATCACCGATGAAAGCCGCATTGTCGGCGCGCTTCCCACTGTCCGCTATCTTGTTGAGAACGGCGCGAAGACCATCCTTTGCTCCCACCTCGGCCGCCCGAAGGGCAAGTTCGTTCCCGAGATGAGCCTCGCTCCCGTTGCAAAGCGCCTTGCGGAGCTTATGCCGGAGACCAATATCATCTTCGCAAACGATGTGATCGGCGAGGATGCGAAGGCGAAAGCAGCGGAGCTCAAGAACGGCGAGATCCTGCTTCTTGAGAACCTCCGTTTCCATAAGGAAGAGGAAAAGAACGATCCCGATTTCGCAAAAGCGCTTGCGGATTTCGCTGAGCTCTACGTTTCCGACGCGTTCGGCACCGTTCACCGCGCACATGCCTCCACCGAGGGCGTTGCGCACTATCTGCCTGCCGTCTGCGGCTTCCTGATCGAAAAAGAGCTGCGCGTCATGGGCGGCGCTCTCACAGAGCCCGCGCGTCCCTTCGTCGCCATCCTCGGCGGCAAGAAGGTCGGCGACAAGATCGGCGTTATCAAGAACCTGCTCAATAAATGCGATACGCTGCTTATCGGCGGCGCGATGAGCTACACCTTCTTCAAGGCCATGGGCCACGAGATCGGCGACTCCCTGCTCGATGCCGAAAGCATCGACCTTGCGAAAGAGCTGCTTGAAGAAGCGAAGGCAAAGGGCGTTAAGATGCTTCTGCCCGTCGACTGCGTTGTCGGTAAGGAATTCGCTCCCGATACCGAGCATATGACCGTTCCCTTCGACGCGATGCCCGCGGGCTATCAGGGTCTCGACATCGGCGAGAAGACCGCGAAGCTTTACGGCGACGCGATCCGCGAAGCGAAGACCGTCGTCTGGAACGGCCCCATGGGCGTTTTCGAGATGGACGCTTTCGCAAAGGGCACCGAAGCCGTTGCGCGCGCCTGCGCAGAGTGCGAAGGCACCACGATCATCGGCGGCGGTGATTCCGCATCCGCGATCAATAAGTTCGGTCTCGGCGACAAGATGAGCCATATCTCCACCGGCGGCGGCGCGAGCCTTGAATTCCTCGAGGGCAAGACCCTCCCCGGCGTTGCTGCTTTGATGGACCGTCCCGAAAGGAAGCTCATGATCGCCGGCAACTGGAAGATGAACAAGAACCGCGATGAAGCCAAGGCACTCATCGATGCGCTCAAGCCCCTCGTGACCGAGGCGAAGTGCGACGTCGTCGTCTGCCCGCCGTTCGTCGATCTCTGCTGCGCGGCGAAGCACCTCGAAGGCAGCAACATCAAGCTCGGCTCCCAGAACATTCACTGGGCAGCAAAGGGCGCATACACCGGCGAGATCAGCGCGGATATGCTGAAGAACATCGGCGTTGAGTATGCGATCATCGGCCATAGCGAGCGCAGGCAGTACTTCGGCGAGACCGACGAAACCGTCAATCTCCGCACCCAGGCCGCTCTCGAAGCGGACATACTCCCGATCGTCTGCGTCGGCGAGACCCTCGAACAGCGCGAAGCCGGCATCACCGACACCTTCCTCGCAGGCCAGGTCGAAGCCCTCTATCGCGGCATCGAGCCCGAAGCGGCCGCGAAGATCACCGTCGCCTACGAACCCATCTGGGCGATCGGCACCGGCAAGACCGCGACCAACGAGGAAGCGAACCGCACCATCGGCGCGATCCGAAAGGTCATCGCAGGGCTCTACGGCATCGAGTTCGCGCAGAACACCCGCATCCTTTACGGCGGCAGCATGAACGCAAAGAACGCCGCCGGCCTCAAGGCGATGCCCGAGATCGACGGCGGCCTTATCGGCGGCGCGAGCCTCGTTGCCGAAGATTTCGCCAAGGTCGTTCTCTCCTGATTCCGACTGACAGCATTCGGGCTCCGGCAATTTCCGGCCATTGCGGCGGGAGCGGCCGAAGCCCGATTTCAACAAAAAGGAAAAAGATTTTGAAAAAACTTACTGCACTTATTATTCTTGACGGTTTCGGCTGCACGGAGAATACCGAAGGCAACGCGATCGCCATCAACGGCGCTCCGAATATCCGGAATCTGTTCGAGACTTATCCCCATACTCTGATCGGGGCTTCCGGCCGCGACGTCGGTCTCCCCGCCGGTCAGATGGGCAATTCCGAGGTCGGTCATACGAACATCGGCGCCGGCCGCGTTGTTTTTCAGGATTTCACCAGGATCTCCGACGCGGCAAGGGACGGTTCTCTCGCAAAGAATCCCGTCGTTCTTGAAGCGATCGGGAACTGCAAAGCGCATGATTCCGCTCTGCATCTTTGGGGCCTTCTTTCCGACGGCGGCGTCCACAGTCATATCGAGCATCTTTTCGCTCTTCTTGATATCGCAAGGGAAAACGGTCTTTCTAAGGTCTATGTCCATTGCTTCACCGACGGGCGCGACGTTGCCGTCGACAGCGGCATCGGCTTTGTCCGCGCGCTTGAAGCGAAGATGGCCGAGACCGGCTGCGGAAAAATCGCAACGGTCATGGGCCGTTATTATGCGATGGACCGCAACAGCAATTTCGACCGCATCGAGAAAGCTTATGCGGCGCTCGTCTACGGCGAAGGGCTGCGCTTCGAAAGCGCGGAGGAAGCCGTTGCTTCTTCCTATGCAAACGGCGTGACCGACGAATTCATTGTTCCGAGCGTTGTGACCGCAAACGGCGAACCTACGGCGACGGTTAGAGAAAACGACAGCATCATCTTCTTCAATTTCCGTCCGGACAGGGCAAGGCAGATCACGCGTGCGTTCATCGACCGCGATTTCCCGCAGTTTGAGCGCAGGTTCGGTTATTTCCCGGTCTATTACGCCTGCATGACCCAGTATTCGGCGGATTTCGCGGACCGCGTACATCTCCTTTTCCCGCCCGAAAAGCTTACAAACACGATGGGCGAATACCTTTCCGGATTCGGCAAAACGCAGCTGCGCATCGCCGAGACCGAAAAATACGCGCACGTCACCTTCTTCTTCAACGGCGGCGTTGAGCGCGTTTTCGAGGGCGAGGACAGGATCCTGATCCCCTCTCCCGACGTTCCGACTTATGATCTCAAACCCGAGATGAGCGCATACGAAGTTACCGAGAAGGCGATCGAATGCGTCGATTCCGGCAAATATGATTTCATGGTGCTGAATTTCGCGAACCCGGATATGGTCGGCCATACAGGCGTTCTCGAAGCGGCGGTCAAAGCAGTCGGTGCGGTCGACGAATGCGTCGGCAAGCTCGTTCCGCACATTCTTGCGAACGGCGGAAGCTGCCTTATTACGGCAGACCACGGAAACTGCGAAAAGATGATCGACGAAAACGGCGAGCCTTTCACGCCGCACACGACCAACCCTGTTCCGCTGATCTATGTATCTTCGGATAAGAAGCAGCGCAAAGTCAAGCTTGCCTCCGGCGGCAGGCTCTGCGACCTTTCGCCGACGCTGCTCCATATCATGAGGCTTCCTCAGCCGGAAGAAATGACCGGCAGATGCCTGATCGAAGAAACAAACAGCGGCCGATAAAACGATACAACAAAGCGGCGGTGAGATTCGAACTCACCGCCGCTTGTTTGTTATTGTTGTTACTTATTCAGATATTTTTCCGCGCCCTGAGCGATCAGTTTTGCGAGCAGCCGCTGATATGCCGGATTCTGCAGCAGCAGTTCCTCATCGTGGTTAGAGAGGAAGCCGCACTCGATCAGGACCGCCGGGCATACGGGCTCGCGTACGACCATCAGGTTATCGGCATAGACGTTCTGCTTCACAGTCGAGATCTCGGAAGATATTGCCGCGATCATTTCCTTTGCGAACTGTTCTCCGGCAGTGCCTTTCTTATAGCAGTAGATCCTTGCGCCGTGAACATTGCGGTCGCTTGCAAGCGCATTCTGATGGATGCTGATGGAGATATCGAAGATATCGAGCTTCATGACCTGCTTGCGCCACTTCATGTCGTTGTTCTTTGTGGAACCGACGGCATAATCGTCCGTCCTCGTCATGAAGACATAATAGCCCTTTGAACCGAGCCACTGAGCAACGTAGCGTGCGATCTCGAGGTTGATATTCGCCTCGGTAACACCTGTGTCGATGCCGACGGTGCCGCCGTCAAAGCCGCCGTGACCGACGTCGAGAAGAACGATCGTTGCGCTCTTCGGAAGGGTCTTGAGCTGCTCGAGCCTCGCCTTAACATCCGCGAACGAACCGGTCGTTACAACATACGGGATTGCGGGATACGGGCTCTGCGGGACCGAAGGAACGCCGGGGTCGTTTATCTGGACCCCAGGAGCAGCTGACGCGGGCGGCTGGGTAATTACCGGCGGCGTTGCCGTCGGGCCATCCGTTACGGCAGGCAGATCCGGTGTCGCTTCGGGAGCCTCCGTCGGCAGTTCGGTCTGCGGATCTGCGGGATCCGGATCGTTCGAACCGATCACATGCTTCGGGTCGTCATCTTCGTTCAGGAAGCCGCTGTTCACGGCATTGGAACAACTCTTTTTGTTGAACAAAACTATAACAAGCGCCAGGATCGCGATTGCGAGCAAAGCGATCAGGCCTGTCATTACAAAACGAACACGTTCCTGCTTTCTCACGCATTACGTCTCTCTTTCGGAAGTCTGCGGTAAAGCTGCTGTCTCTTACGGCGTTCCTTCGGGATCCGCCGAAATTGCCAACTTTCACCGGATAATATTATGACAGATTTTTATTCAAAAATCAATGCCTGTTTTTCAAATTCGTGCGTTTTTTTCAAAAGGAGTGCATATTCGCGGCGATTCGTAAGCCCGGAAAAGCCTTGTATTCGGGCAACAAATTAGCATATGCTAACTGCAAAAAATATTTCGGTCAACAGCGCTGCGGAAGGCTCATTTTTTCGTTTTCGGTGTGAAGAGCAGAGCAAAAAGATAGCCAAAGAACACCGCGGCAGTGATCCCCGCCGCCGTTGCCTTGACTCCCCCGGTCACTGCGCCGAGAATGCCCTCGTTTTTCGCGCCTTCGATCGCGCCGTTCGCGAGCGAATAACCGAAGCCTGTCAGCGGGACTGTCGCACCTGCCCCGCCGATCTCAACGACCGGTCTATAAAGCCCGAGTGCCGTCAGCACGACGCCCGCCGTAACAAAGAGAACGAGTATCCTCGCCGGAGTCAGTCTTGTAAGGCTCATCAGAAGCTGGCCGACGGTACATATCGCGCCGCCGATAAGGAAAGCCAAAAGATAATCAGTAAAGCTGCTCATTTTTTCTCCTCAGTCGATGTGTTCAATAACAACAGCGTGCGCAATGCACGGGATGCTTTCCCCCTGAAGACTCGTGACCGGGCTCAGAAGCGCGCCTGTCGCGAGGAACAGGATCCTTTTGAATTCACCGCGCTCGACCGCCGGAACAAAATGGCTTGCAAGCATGCTTGAAGCGCAGCCGCATCCGCTTCCCCCGCAGACGACATTCTGATCCTCCGAAAAGATCAGTTTACCGCAGTCCTCGTGGATGGGTCCGATGTCCAGCCCTTTTTCCCGACAAAGCTCATGCAGCATCTCCGAGCCGAATTTCCCCAGGTCGCCTGTTATTATCCGGTCATAGTATGAAGGCACTCGCCCTGTATCCCCGAAATGCGTAAGGATAGTATTGAACGC
>JAEEGL011819088.1_pt1 | contig 21000 bp, 20 predicted proteins | sample 9134231 | NCBI WGS metagenome assembly JAEEGL01 (sample SAMN16246548, study PRJNA631951) | gut metagenome | biome: gut microbiome; feature: rumen; material: fiber-attached | host: Bos | place: Iran: Karaj | collected 2018-10 | reverse complement strand
CGGTTCCATACACGGGAAGAGCGGACTGAGGGTCACTCCTCTGTCCAGGGACGAGCTCACGGACTTCGACCCGATGACCATGGCGGTGCCGAAAGAGTACACCGACGACCCGGTCACGGTCACGATGAGGAGGGACTACGACTTCAACATGAAGGGTCAGCACTTCAAGCTCAGCGGCATAACCGAGGTACCGGAATATGCGGCGGTGTTCCTCGTCGGGAAGAAACTCGCAGATGTGGGGGACGGCACCAAACCCAAGGATCCGTTCTTTTGATATCGTCACATATGTGCCAGCACTTCTTTTCCATGCTTATGCTGAACGCTGTGTACAGGACGTCCAGCACCCCCGCCGCCGGTACGTGCGCCGGAATCTCCCCCTATTAATATAGGGGAAACCTTTATTATTAGGACGGAGTTGTGGACCCAAGGTAATGCAAATGAAGGCATACAAAGTCACAGGTACATTCGCAGACGCCAGGCAGGGCAGGCAGCCCTTCTGCGTCGAGGCAGCAGACGAGTCCGAGGAAGCGGTAAGGGAGCAGATCCTCTCCTCCTTCGGAAGCAGGCACAAGGTGAAGAGGTGGCAGATCGAGATCACCGAGGTCACCGAGATCGCCGCTGGCGACATCACCGACCACACCGTCAGGTACAAAGTCACCGGTGAGTGAACATGAACGATGATGAGCTCCGTCAGGCACTCGCAGCACTCGATGCCTACAAGAACCAGCTCAACGCGCTGACGCAGCAGTCGCAGCTTCTCCAGATGTCCTATGAGGAGACCCTGTCCGCCAGCAGGACCCTCTCCGCATTGGTCGATGCGAAGGAGGGCGATGAGATCATGGTCCCCGTCGGGGCATCATCCTTCATAACCGCCAAGGTCACCTCCTCCCCCAAGGCCGTCGTCGGGATCGGCAACAAGGTATCCGTGGAGAAGAGCCTGGCAGACGCTGTCGAATACATGAAGTCCAACCTCGAGGAGATCGCTGACGCTCTCAAGAAGCTCACCGAGTCCATGCAGGAGATGGATGCCGCCGCAAGGAACCTCTCTCTGGCCGTTCAGCAGGAATACCAGAGAAGGCAGCAGTGATCATGTTCGACAATCTCAAATCCAAACTCAAAGGACTTTTCAAGAAGGCTCCCGCAGAGGTCGCCGAACCGGAACTGACCGCGGAACCCCCCAAGGAGGAACCGACGGCCGTACCGGAGCCGCCCAAGGGACCCGAACAGACACCTGCGGCCGAACCCCCGGCGCAGGAACCCGCTCCCCAGGAGCCCGCCCTGTCCAAGAAAGAACAGGCGAAGGCCGATAAGGAAGCGAAGAAGGCCGCCAAGAAGGCGGAGAAGGAATCCAGGAAGAGCTCCGACCAGTCGGCGATCGTCACCGACAACGGAGGCATCTTCGACAAGAAGATCAAGGAGGACAGCCTCGAGGAACTCCTCTGGGAACTCGAACTGGCGCTTATGGAGGCCGATGTGGCCCTGCCGGTCGTGGAGGAGATCAAGGAGGGCGTGAAGCAGAACCTGCTGGGCAAGAAGTACAGCAGGGGACACACCCTCGAGGAGGTCGTGGAGCTCTCGATCAAGGACGCCGTCCACCAGGTGCTCAGGCTCAACGAGTTCGACTTCGACGACTGGTACTCCAAACAGACGAAGCCCGTCGTCGTCATGTTCATAGGCATCAACGGTACGGGGAAGACCACCGCGATCGCCAAGATCGCCAACCGTCTCCAGAAGAACGGCCAGACCGTCGTCATGGCGGCAGGCGACACGTTCAGGGCGGGTGCCATCCAGCAGCTCACCGTACACGCGGAGAAACTGGGCTGCTACATCGTGAAGCACAACCAGGATGCGGACCCCGCTGCGGTCGCGTTCGATGCGATCAAGCACGCCAAGGCCAAGAGGAAGGACTGCGTCCTCATCGACACCGCCGGAAGGATGCAGACCAACAGCAACCTCATCGACGAGATGAAGAAGATCGTGAAGGTCGCCAAACCCGATCTGAAGATCTTCGTAGGTGACTCCCTCGCAGGGAACGACGCCGTGGTCCAGGCGACAGCGTTCGACGATGCGGTAGGCATCGATGCGGTCATCCTCACCAAGATCGACGCGGACTCCAAGGGCGGAGCGGCGCTGTCCATCGCACACACCATCGGGAAGCCCATCGCGTTCGTCTGCAACGGTCAGGAATACGACGACATCATCAAGTTCGACAGCCAGTGGATGCTGAACCGCCTGTTCGAGTGATCATTCCCTGACGCACATGTTGTACATCACGGCAGCGAACGCCGCGGCATCGTCCATCATCGTCTTTATGACCACGTACTCGTCGGGCTGATGGAGGGTGCCTCCGTCGGAGCCCCATACGTACGCGTTCATACCCTTCAGCCTGAAGAAGTTGGCGCAGGTCCCTCCGCCTATGCCGACGGCCGCGACATCGATCCCTCTGGCCTGCTTTATCGACTCGGTGAACTTCCTGTAGTCCGCGGTATCGGTCTCCGACCTCCTGCCGGACACAACGCCCTGGTCCACCGAGACCTCGATGGATGCACCGGTACGCTCCGAATGGACGGCTGCCACCGAACGCATGAATGAGACGATCTCTTCGATGTCGTATTCCGGGAGGATCCTGCAGTCCATGTACATCTCGTAGTAACCGGGGATCATGTTCACGCTTCCGGAGCAACCCATGTTCCTCGTGGGCTCGAACGTGGACCCGTCGGGCCTGAATATCGGATCGCTGGCACAGTATCTCTCCTCCAATTTCGGGAGGAGGTCTGCCATGAACTCTATGCCCGCGCGGTGGGCGTTGATCCCTTTGCTGGGGGTGGAACCGTGGGCCTGCTTGCCGGTGACGGCTATCTTCACCCACAGGAGCTGTTTCTCCGCAACATCGACCATCGTTCCGCCGGGGGAGCCCCAATCGGGGACAATGATGAAATCCCCTTCCCTGAAAAGACCCTGTCCTATCAGGTACTGGATACCGCAGTTGCTTCCGCTCTCCTCATCGCCCACGAAGGCCACTCCGAGCGACATGCCGTTCAGTTCGAGGTCCGCTATCGCCGAGGAGGCCACGGCTACTCCGATCAGCGACTGGCCGTTGTCCTCGGTCCCGCGTCCGTAGATCCTCCCGTCCTTCACCAGCGGGTCGAAGGGGGGATTCTTCCAGTCGGACGGGTCCCCCGTGGGGACGGTGTCCATGTGCGTGATGAACCATACGGTCCCTTCCTTCTTCCCCTTCCTCCTGGCGACTATGTTGGCGCGCATGGTTCCGGGGAAGGAGGGATCCTCCGTGTCGAACCTCTCCACGGTATCGAAACCCTTGAGATAGTTCTGTACAAGATCGGCTCTGGCACATTCTCCGTCCCCGCCGTTGCAGGGGGCGATCGCGGGTATCCTGATCATACTGCACATCATGGAGACCGCGTCGTCTTCCGACGATCTCACCGAACGGAGGATGTCCTCTAGGGTCATGGCGGTTAATCAAAAAAGATGGTAAAAACCCTTGCCATCGGCAAGGGTGTATGGTTTCACTCGCGGCGGACGATCATCGTGACCGCGTTGCCTCCGCCGAGACAGAGGGTCGCGCATCCGACATCCTTCTGGCGGTCGTGCATAGCGTAGATGAGCGTGGTCATCACACGGGCTCCGGAGCATCCGATCGGGTGTCCGAGCGCCACGGCGCCTCCGTTGACGTTGAATATCTCGTCAGGAACGTTCAGGGTCTTCTTGACCGCACAGGATGCGGACGCGAAGGCCTCGTTGTGCTCGAAGAGGTCGATGTCGTCGATCGTCATCCCTGCCTTCTTGAGGACGTGCTGGGTGGTCGGGATGGGGGCCTCCATGATGTATTCGGGCTGTACCCCTCTCTCGCCGTATGCGACGATCGATGCCAGGGGCTTGAGGCTGTGCTCCTCGGCGAACTTCCTGGAGCAGACGATGAGCGCGGATGCTCCGTCGCTGACCTGCGAGGAGTTCCCTGCGGTCACGATTCCGTCCTTCTTGAAGACCGGCTTGAGCTTCGCAAGGGCCTCGATGGTGGAATCCACTCTCACACCCTCGTCGGTGTCGAATACGATGTCTCCTTTCTTGGTGGAAATTGTATACGGGACGATCTCCTTCTTGAACCTGCCCTCGGAGATGGCCTTGGCCGCTTTGAGATGGGATTCCAGCGAGAGCTGGTCGGCATCCTCCCTGGTCACGTTGAACCTCTCGGCGACGATCTCTCCGGTGAATCCCATGTGCATGTTGTTGAAAATATCCCAAAGTCCGTCGTGCACCAAGGAGTCGACGACGGTCTGATCGTTCATCCTGTATCCCCATCTGGATCCGGGCATGAGGTAGGGGGCATTGGACATGCTCTCCATTCCTCCGGTCATGATACAGTCGTACTCGCCGGCCTTGATGGAATCCGCGGCCAGCATCATTGCCTTCATTCCGGATCCGCAGACCGCGTTGACGGTGAAGGAACCGATCTCCACGGGAAGACCTGCTCCCACTGCCGCCTGTCTCGCGGGGTTCTGACCGAGACCCGCCGAAAGGACGTTGCCGAAAATGCATTCATCTATGTCTGTAGGTTCCAGATTCGCTCTCTTCAGAGCCTCTTTCACAACATGTGCTCCGAGATCGGTGGCTTTCTCTGTGGCCAATGCCTTTCCGAACTTACCGATCGCGGTCCTGGTCGCGCTGACAATTACAACGTCTTCCATTTGAAGTACACCCTGGTACTGACTATTGGAGTAGCTATATAATATTGTCGTTTATCAGATACGACTATTGACGAATTCACAGGGCTGTTCCAAACCCATCCTCTTGAGGGGTTTGGAGAGATGTCTCCTGGCAGCGGTGGGGGGTTCGTACCATCCGGGAACGATCCATCTAGTCCTTTCCTCGGTCAGACATTCCTTCGTCTTCACATGGCATTGTCTGCACCTGTACCCCTGACCCTTGCCGACGGAGGTCATCCTCCTTCCGCACTCCGGACATCTGGGGTTGGAGATCTTTTGGATGTCTGGCACTGTGCTTACGACATGAAGTTTCTCAACGTTCAGCGTGGAAGGCTGCTCCCTGTATTCGCCCATGACCTCGATGTAATCCCCTGGGATCAGACGGTCGAAAGCATACCTGAACTCCTTCGAAGGTTCGTATGCACCGCAGGTGACGACACCGTTCTTGGTCTCGATGTCGATGAAAGTGTGTCCGCCCTGGATGTGCTTGGCGTAGGAGATGACCTTCCCGCGGACGAGATAGGATGCGTTGGGTCTCATCTCCTCGTACTCGGTGATTATGTGATCGTCGGTCCCCTGATTCGTGAGGAAGATTACCCAACGGTACTTCTTCTCCGATCTGATCATAATCGAACCGGGGATGAGGTCCTCCATGACATCACCCCTCAGTCCGTACAGGACGGGACAGGGTGTGGCAGGTACCATCGCGACCTTCTGCTCCCTTTCCTCCCAGCTGTTGAAGGTCGTGGGGAATGTCATATCCATCATCCTGATGGAGGAAGCGTCAACATCCCTCGGGGTACCCCATCTCTCCGGCATCCTGTAGGCCAGAAGTTCGTAGGTGTAATCCTCCGGACGCCAAGCGAGTCCGCATGTGGCTCCGATGAGACCTCTTCCGCAGCCGATCGTGAATCTCTCGGCTCCGATCCTGTCCAATTCGCACTGGACATCCTTCACATCCATTATCGTGTAGAGGCCTCTGAAATAGAACGAGGAATCGGGACGTTCGTCGGAAACGAATAGACCGGGGTCGGCATCCGATTCATGATATCTTTCGACCAAAGGTCTGAGTCTCGATATAATCGATTCCTTGCTGTAAACGAACTCTTCTGATTCGTCGTAGCAGAACAGTTCCTTCCCGTCGATCTCCCCGATCAGATGTTTGATCCCGATCCCTTTTCCGAATCTCATTACCAATGATCCGTTACCCCTGGTCTTCCAGGGAACGGCGGGATTCAGACGTACCAATCTGGGGTTGCCTATGAGATCGAAATCCTGTGACAGTTCACGGATGATCTCCGTTGCGAGGAATGTCGTACAATTCCCTCTCATCGAATCGGTATCGTCGACTGCTACGAACATTCATCCACCTAATCAAGATTTGATATATTCCACTTGCCGTCATTCCCGAAGGATGGGGATGCACAGACACCCCTACCCCATCGTTTCCGATGGAAAGTGCCCCCGGACATTCAGATGAGATGCGTCTGTTTCGGGGGTTTGAAGGATTCGATGACCTTGAAAGTGGGGTTGTTCTTGAATTCATCGATTATCGATTTATCGATGGAAAGTTCGATGACCTTCGTCCTTCCCGCACGTCCGAAAGAACAGACGGAAGCCGTCACTATACCGAACGAATCCAATTCGTTGATGAGATCCCCGACCCTTCTCTGTGTCAAAGGTGTGACACCGACGATTCCGGAGATCGTACAGTAGAGTTTGTAGACATCTCCGGTCGTCATGCTCTTGAGTCCGCTCTCATAGTTCTTGATGATACTTATGAGGACCAATTTCGAATGGGAAGGAAGGGTCCTTATCGCTTCGGACATCAGATCGAATTCCAGACTGTTCTTAGCTGATTTGACATGGGCATCGGTGACGATACTGTCCCCGTTCCTTTCCGCGATATCCGCCGCAGTCTTCAGAAGATCGATTGCGACCCTTGCATCTCCATCACCTTTCGCAGCGATCGCTGCACAGTATGAGATGACCGATTCATCGATGACATTCTCATCGAAGGCTTCCTTCACTCTTTCTCTGAGGATATCCTCCAATTCATCTTTCGTGTAAGGAGGGAACACTATGCTCTCTCCTCCCATCCTCGATCTCGCCTTCGGTTCGAGGATGTTCATGAAATTCATGTTGTTGGAGATACCTATCAATGAAACGACCGAAGAAACAAGATTCTCGTTGATCTTCGCAAGGAAGTAGAAGACGTTGTCTCCTTTCTTCTCGATGAGCTTGTCGACTTCGTCAAGAACGACGATGAAGACTTTGTTCATCGTATTGAGATAGTTGACGATCTCCATGTATACCTTATCGAAACTCCAGCCTGTAAACGGGATCCTTCTGCTGTCCTCGATGATGATCTGATTTCCGATATTGTAAAGGACACTGTAGGGGGTATCGACGACTTCGCAGTTCACGTAGATGTATTTGCATCTCTCTTCGTTCTCATCGGCTTTCTTCAGTTCGTTTCCGATGTAGTTCAGGACAGCTGTCTTTCCGGTCCCGGTCTTTCCGTAGACCATTATGTTGGAAGGTTGATCTCCGTTCAGAGCTGCGGATGCGATGGCTGCGATCTTATCGATCTGTTCGTATCTGTGAGGAAGGATGTTGGGAACATAAGTCGTCTGAAGGACCTTCTTGTTCTTCGTGATAATCATCCTTTTCTTTGTGTATTGATCAAAGATCGAGTCTCCCATTCTCCATCACTTCCATCGGTCAAAGAGGTATTTCCACTGATGTTGCATGTTCTATTTAGATATGATGTCCGCACCTCTGAAAAGATAATTCTCTCTGCAACAACATTTAAGAACATCATCGTTATCTGGAGTCCATAGGTGAAGAAGGATGAAACACCCCGGATGGTTCTCCGTAGCACTCAGTATCGTGATCATTGTCGCGATGATCGGTTTCCTCAAATTCATCGGCGAGCCCGTCGCATGATTTTCATCTTTGATTCGGCAGAATCGAAGAATCATCAGGTTATCTTCTAATCTATGATAATTCGATATTTTTTGATCTTCCTCCATGATTTTCCGATCGTACGGAAGGGTGTATGGAAGAAAAGTTCCATCGGAAACGATGGGGTAGGGGTATATTTCCTTTCGATTCTTGGAAAAAGGAAAGGGTTTGAAGAAAATCATTCCAATCCGAGGAGTTCCATCATCTCGTTGGATCTGTGCCTGATCGTGACCCCGGTAACGTTTGATGCTTCCGATATGGATCTTTGGGTGCGGCGTTCGTTGCATACGATAGTCGCGATGTAGATCGCGGCGGCAGCGATGCCGATGGGTCCCTTTCCGGAATCGAGTCCTTTCTCCTCGTAGAGATCGATTATCTCCGAGGCCTTCCTCTGGGTCTCGGCACTGAGATTCAGATTGGTGCAGAACCTGGGGATGTAATCCTTCGGTTTTGTCGAGTTCACCTTGATCTTGAGCGAGCGGAACAGGAAGCGGTAGGTGCGTCCGAGTTCGGTGCTGCTGATGCGGGAGTATGAGGACATCTCTTTCAGGGTACGGGGGATGTTGTTCATCCTGCAGGAGATGTAGACGCAGACGGTGGAGATGATCGAGATCGACCTTCCTCTGATCAGTCCTTTCCTCATCGCTTTTCTGTAGAGCATCGCGGTCTCGTTCTGGATATTCTCGGGAAGGCTCATCGCCGAACAGAGCTTCTTGATCTCTCCCAGTGCAGTTGCCAGTCCTTTCTCGAAGGCGTTGGACATGCGGTTGTACTTTTGGATCTTGCTGAGCTTCCTGTACTTGGCCATGGCCTTGGAATCGAGACGGTGTCCGTTGCCGTCCCTTCCGGTCCTGGAGATCTCTGTGGTGAGTCCCCCGTCGTGGAGCATGGGGTTGACGGAGGCTCCGTTGTGTACCCTATCCTTTCCTTCGTAGGACTGTTCCGGACGGAAATCCAGGAGGTTGTTCTCGATGATGCATCCGCATCTGGCACATACCTTCTCCCCTCTGTCGTAGTCGGTGACGGTACGGTCCCATCCGCATTCCGGACAGCACCCGTATACTTTCATTCCCGAGTTCTTTACCATCGATTCAGTCGTCATTTTCACACCTCCTGTACAAATATCTCGTCTTCATCGGACATGTCCGCGCCGAACAGCTGTCCGAGTTCCATCCATCTCCTGCTCTGCTTCAGATTGACCCTGAAACCGTCGGTCCCGTCGCGCCTTGCCTTTCCCAGCTTCATCATCCAATTGCCGTCCATGTCTCTGGCCGCATTGAAGATGAATGAGAAGGCCGCGGTAGGGGTCTCTTCAAAATCTTCCATCAGCAGAAGCTGTGCCATGTTCTCCTTGGCTTCCCTGTTCCCTCTTTCGGAAGCCTCGTGATACCATCTGATGGCCTCGGATTTGGATTTGGGAACACAGTCCCCCGTCTCGTATCTGTATGCGAGATCCATCATCGCACTGACCGATCCGGCCCTGGCCGACGCCATCAGCCAGAAGATCATCTCGTCCTTGAGGTTCGATCTCTTGGCGGACTCGTGCAGCCTGTAGATGGCGAAAGCGTTCCTCCTCTTGGCAGCTTCCAGATAGTAGAAGCGGGCCTTGCGCGGATTCTTCTTCACGTACGTTCCTTCCTCGTAGAACCTTCCGATCTCGGCGAGGCCGACGTCGGACAGCTGCGGACATTCGGAGAGCTCCTTGTAGAGGTCGAAGGCCTTCTCCGGATCCTCCTTTATGTATGTGCCAGATCTGTAATGGTCGGCCAATGCCTTCATGCAGTAGGGCTCGTGCTTCTTCGCTCCCTCCATCAGCCAATAGATCGAATCCGATATGGATCTGCAGTCTTCCCAGGTCTCGTACCATTCGCTGAGCTTGAATGCCGCATAATTGATTCCGTTGAAGAACGCCTTCTTCGCCAGTTTCAGTGCCGAATGGTGATCGGGACGGTACAGGACGCCTTTGCCCCTCATTATGGCCAGACGGAGCTGGCAGTCCCCGTTGTTCTCGTTGACACCTCTCGTGTACCATGCTTCCGCTGCGAAGGGGTCGCGGGTCACACCCATTCCTTTTTCGAAGCCCGATCCCACGAGGCCGAATGCCCTGACCTCTCCCATCTCAGCTGCCTTGTAGTAGCAGTCGAAGGCCTTGGTGTTGTTGTACAACGGGCTGTCCACATCGCTGTATATGCGTCCCATCTGCATGTAGGCCAACACGTTGTCGTCCTTCGCAGCTTCGAAGAGTCTCAGAGCGGTCTCCACGTTCATGTGGGACCTGTCCCTCAGGAGTATGAGTCCGGCTTCGTACAGCAGATCGGGACCGCTGACCTGTTCGAGGAGCATGTCGGCCCTTTTGAGTGCCTCATTGTTGTCATTCCTGTCCATGCAGATGGCCATGTATTCCTTGGTGGCGATGGGGGAACCCTCGTCCGAGGCCTCGCGGAGCAGCTTCTCGCCCTTCTTGGGATCGCTCTCGCCGTTCATGTCGTGCATCATGGCGTATCCGAGAATGAACTTGGATTCCGTTCCTCCGAGGGATGCCGCCGATCTGACGAGGGCATTGTGCATCTCGGAATCCTCCTCGACCCCGACACCCATGTAGTAGAGTGCGGCCAGAATCTCCATCGCCCTGACGTTGCCCATCTCTGAGGCCCTGGTGAGGAGCTCTATGCCCTTGTCGAAATTCATCTTGACGCCGTTACCGTGGACGTATGCGGCACCGAGGAAACTCATGGCATCCAGGTTGCCGTTCTCGCTCGAGTTGAGGATCAGCCTGTACCCCTTTGCAAGGTCCTTCTCCGTTCCGATCCCCAGGTAGTAGCAGAGGCCCAGTTCGAATTCCGCATCCGGGTCCCCCGTCTCCGCCGCCTTCGAGAAGCATTCGAATGCCGCTTTGTCGTTCTCTTCAAGGACCACCCCGCTGCCGTAGATCTTGCCGAGCTCCAGCATCGCCTCCATATCGCCCTTTCCGGAGGAGATCTGACATCTGTTGAAGTAATCGATGACCTCCCTGTAGTCCTTCATTCAGAAACCTCCCCGCCCATGCACATCTTCTTCTCATTCCCCATTTCGAAAACCTCCAACACGCGTACGTTATAGAGAAAGCGTAAGTCGTATTTTAACACTTTATTGTAATGTTTGTAATGTTGATAATGTCTGTAATGTTAGACGATGCCAGGGGTACAGCGATGAAGGATGTGCCAGACAGTCATTTCTCGAATGTCTGTCGGGAACGTTGGGACAGCGGAACAGAAATCGGCGGATTCTCTGCCGCGGGTAAAGAGCGATATATACAACGACGCATTGTCAGACAACGTTATGACAGTAGGCGAGAGGATAACCATCCGTATCTCGGAGGAACAGCTCAGGTTGATCCAGGACATGATCGACAACGGCCGTTCCGATTCGATATCGGACGTCATCCGCGCAGCGCTGGAGGAGTACCTGGCCAAGTTCTATTCCCCGGAGAACGTGAGGAAGCTTACCGTCGATCTGCCCAAGGGCAGCGTTATGGAACTGGAATCGCTTATCAAAGAAGGGAGTGCGATCTCCATCGATGATGCGATCCGCGATGCGGTCAGGGAGTACACCCGTGAGCGCACCCGCATGAAACTGTGATCAGATCGGACCCCTTTTCCCCTGGATCTTTCTTATAGCGTCGTTGAACACGCCCATGATGACGTTGTACTCGTACCTGGTGACCACGGCACGTCCCATCATCCTTCTGAAGAGGACCTCGGTGTCGTGCCTCCTGTGCTCGGGGTAGTCGCCCTCGATCATCAGCTGGTTGAACGATTCGAACAGGAGGTCCTTGTTGTGCTCGTTCATCTTCGCAGGTTCCCTGATCTTCCCGTCGAAGAGCTCGTACATGACGATGGTGGCGGCGTGGGAGAGGTTGAGGATGGGGTATTCCTCGTTGGTCGGGATCGTCACGAGGAGGTCGCATTTCTCCAGCTCCTCCTGCACCAGGCCCACGTCCTCGCGGCCGAACAGGATGGCGATGGGTTCCTCGTAATCCTTGACCTTCTCGGCGAACTGTTTCACTGGAAGAGGGACTCTGGCACAGTTCTTGTCGCCGTACGTGATGACTCCGCTGGTCCCTACGACGAGAGTGCATCCCTTGACTGCCTCGCGGATGCTGTCCACTATCTCCGCCTCGTCGAGTATGTCCGAACCGTGCTTCGCTCTCCTGTACGCATCGTCTCCGATGGGACAGGGGTTGACGAGAACGAGGTCGTTCAGACCGAAATTCGCCATGGAACGCGCTATGGCACCGACGTTGCCTTCGAACTTCGGACCTACTACCACTATGCGGATGTGGGGCATGTTTTCGTGTATGCGCCGATAGTTTATAAGGTGTGTATCCGATGTGCGCGCGTGAGCGTCCCTAAGGATCACCCGAGATACAAGTCCCTCATGGTGAGGGAGAGATTGGCAGAAGCCGTGGAGAAGGGATTGGTGAACCCCACCGGTCTGATCTCCCACGGAAGGGGAGAGGCATTCGATTACCTCATGGGGGAGAAGAGTCTCGAACCGTCGCTCAGGGCGGAGAGAGCGGCAGCCGCATTCCTCCTGAGAGCGAAGAACCCCGTGGTTTGCGTAAACGGAAACGCCGCGGCGCTGGATGCCAAGAACCTGCTGGAACTGGGCAGAACCGTCCCCGCGAAGGTGGAGGTCAACATCTTCCACCGCACGGAGGAGAGGATGGAGCTCCTGATCTCCTACCTGGAGAGCGAGGGAGGCAAGGACATCCTCGGAAGGGACCCCGATGCGAGGATCCCCGGACTGACGTCCGACCGTGCTCTGTGCACGAAGGAGGGCATCTTCGACTGCGATGTGATCGTGGTGCCGATAGAGGACGGCGACAGGGCGGAAGCATTGGTCGCCATGGGGAAGGTCGTGATATCCATAGACCTCAACCCTCTGTCGAGGACGTCCAAGAAGGCGACGGTGTCCATCTCGGACGAGATGACCCGTGCCCTCGAGAACATCATGAGATTCATCGGGGAGCTCAGGGGGAAGGACGCCGAGATCGACTCGGCGATCAGGGATTTCGATAACACCGCGAACCGCAGGTCGATGATCGATTGCATCTGCGATTCGCTTCACAGGGAGTGCTAATATGGTGGACCAGGAACTTCTGGAGAAGGGCACGCTGAGGCTGAGATGGGCGGAGGCCCACATGCCCGTGCTCGCTGCGGTGAGGGAGCGTTTCAGGAAAGAGAAGCCGCTCAAGGGACTGAAGGTGGGGATGGCCCTGCACACGGAGGCCAAGACGGGAATACTCGCGGTCACGATCGCTGAGGCCGGCGCGGAGGTCAGATTGGCCTCGTGCAACCCCCTGTCGACCGACGATTCCGTTGCGCTGGCACTGCGTGAGAACTACGGTATGAAGGTGTACGCCAAGAAGGGGGAGACCTCCGAGGAGTACTATCAGAACCTCAACAGCGTCCTGGACATGGGACCCGATTACATCATAGACGACGGGGCCGACCTCATCACGATGGTGCACACCAGCAGGAAGGACGTACTCGCCAACATCAAGGGGGCGAACGAGGAGACCACCACCGGTGTCATCCGCCTGAGGGCGATGGCCAACGACAAGGTGCTGAAGTTCCCCGTCATGGCCGTCAACGATTCCAAGATGAAGTTCCTGTTCGACAACAGGTACGGTACGGGACAGTCCGCGTTCGACGGATGGATGACCGCCACCAACCTGATGGTCAGCGGGAAGGACCTTGTTGTAGCCGGATACGGCTGGTGCGGCAAAGGTGTGGCCATGAGGGCCAAGGGCCTGGGGGCAAACGTAACCGTGACCGAGGTGGACCCCATCCGCGCCATAGAGGCGAAGATGGACGGTTTCCAGGTGAAGAGGATGGTCGATGCCGTGAAGACCGCGGAGATACTGATCACCGTCACCGGATGCAAGGACATCGTCAGGGAGGAGCACCTCAGGGTGATGAGGGACGGATGCATCATGGGCAACGTGGGCCATTTCGACAACGAGATCAGCAAGCCCGCGCTCAAGGCACTGTCGAAGGGCTGTACCCGCGTCAGGGAGTTCGTTGACGAGTACGAGATGAACGACGGAAGGAAGCTCTATCTGATCTCCGACGGAAGGCTGATGAACCTTGCCGCAGGACAGGGACATCCCGCCGAGATCATGGATATGTCGTTCGCCGTACAGGCGCTCGGTCTGGAGTATATGGTCAGGAACCACGCGTCCATGAAGGCGGAGGTGTACACCGCGCCGGATTCCCTGGACGTGGAGATCGCCAGGACAAAGCTGGCGGCCATGGGCGTCACCATCGACGACCTGACCGACGAGCAGAGGGCGTACATCACCGGATGGCAAGAGGGAACGTGAGATGGAACCGTTCCTGTCGGTGTACGGCCACGTGGCCATAGACCAGATCTGCACGGTGAGGAAGTTCCCAAGGGACAATACCACCGAGGACGTGCTCACGAAGACCACGGCCTTAGGCGGTACGGGTCCGAACATCGCCGTGCACGCGGCCAGGTTGGGTGTACCGACCGCCCTGTGCGCGTTCGTCGGTAACGATTTCCCCCAGAACTTCGAGAGGTACATCTCCGACTCGGGACTCATCATGGACGAGTTCGTCAGGGTCGACGGTTACGATACGTCGCAATGCACGCTGGTCACCGACAGCGAGAACGTCCTGAAGGCACTGTTCTACCAGGGGCCCCAGGGCTGCGCCTCCGAATTGGACATAAGATTGATCAAGAACGCTTCGAGATCGAAGCACACGCATTTCTGCACCGGCGAACCGAAGTACTACATCGACCTGATGGGGGACATCCCCGGCAGCATATCGCTGGACCCGGCGCAGGAGATTCATAGGATCTGGAACCCGGAACTCCTTGGGGAGGCGATTAAGCACACCGACTTCCTGTTCGGGAACAACTTCGAGTTCGAATCCATCCTGAAATACATGAAACTGGAGTCGATCGACGACATCGGTCTGCCCCTGGTGGTCTGCACCTGCGGCGAGGACGGTTCCGAAGCGGTCATCGACGGCGAACATTTCCACATCCCAACGGTGAAGGCCGACAGGGTCGCCGATGCGGTGGGTGCCGGGGATTCGTACCGTGCCGGTTTCTACGCCGGACTGTACCACGGATACGATGTCCACGAATCGTTGGTCATTGCATCTGCGATGTCATCGTTCGTCGTGGAGCAGGTTGGTGCGCTCACTGCCGATCCCGGATGGGACGCGGTGCTCGCGCGTGCCGAACCGTACCTGAAGGGGATATGAGATGAGGGTCGCTCTCACGGGTACGCCGGGGACCGGAAAGACGTCCGTCGCCAGGGTACTGAGGGAGAGGGGACATGACGTCCTCGACATGACGCAGTACATCAGGGACAACGGCCTCAGGGAGGAGTACGATGCGGAACGCGACACCTACTCCGTGGACGTGGAGAGGCTGAACGATTCCCTTTCAGATATGGAGGACTGCATGTTCGAGGGACATCTGGCACATTTCATGGATGTCGATAAGATCATAGTCATGCGCTGCCATCCCGACGTCCTCGCGGACCGTCTGAGGGCCCGCGGATACTCCGAATCGAAGGTGAGGGAGAACGTGGAGGCGGAGGTCCTGGACGTGATCCTCTGCGAATCCGTCGATTCGGGGATACCCACATTCGTGGTGGATTCCACTTCGGAATCCCCCGAGGAGTCCGCTTCCGCTGTAGAAGATATTATCAAAGGGGAAACCGATAACCGCCTGCCCGGTGACATCACCTGGGCTGCAGAGATGGAAAAATGGCTCTAGAGAACTACAGGAAACAGGCGGATCCCTTCATCACGCCTGTCGCGATGAAGCTCAAGAATGTGAATCCGAACGTCATCTCCTGGATAGGTCTCGCGCTGGCATTCGTTGCCGGATCGCTGTTCTATTTCAGCGGGTACGAATACCAGAAGCATTACGAGCTTCTCCTCCTCGGTGCGCTGGTCGTCCTCGTCTCGGGGTACTTCGATGCTCTGGACGGTAAGGTCGCCAGGATCTGGAACAAGTGCTCCAAGAAGGGCGATTATCTGGACCACGTGTTCGACAGGTACGCCGATGTGTTCATCATCGGAGGTATCGGAATCAGCGAGTGGTGCAACCCCTACTGGTCCCTCGCCGCCCTCGTGGGAGTTCTTCTGACCTCCTACATGGGTACTCAGGCACAGGCCATCGGTGCGCCCAGGCTGTACACCGGAATCCTCGGACGCACGGACCGTCTGATCATGGCCACCGTGTTCCCTATCGCGCAATTCATCTCCGTGCAGTTCTTCGACTTCTACGAGTTCTACATCGAGTACTCATGGGGCTCGTTCTCGGTCACCTGGGTCGAGTTCATGGTGATCTACTTCGCCATCGTCGCCAACATCACCGCCATCCAGAGGGGCATCATCACCTGGAAGAACATGTCCAAGCAGGAGGACGTCTTCGGTACCCAGCAGGTCAAGCCCGCATTCGAGGGCGAGATCGTGGGTCAGGGTGCGGAGACCAAGAACGTCAAGGCGGCCGAGGCGGAACAGGAATCCGACATACCTGTGGCGGAGCCCCAGAAGGAAGACGGTCAGAAGCGACCGTGATCGTTCCGTAAGAACGTGAAATGATCATCCGATACGTTCGTCGTATCGGATTATGATAATTTATTATTATAATGAAATATCATAATAACGATATCCTTTATATACTCCGTACGGATTCAATCAATTATTATGGTAATCGATTATCATAAAAACGATTACAGCAGGTTCAGACCGACCGGGTATCCGGTCCGCCACCGTGAGAAGGTCCCGTTCGAGCCGAAGCTGTCCCTCCCTTTGGAATACCGCAGGATGCTGTCCGAGATAAGGGATCTGGACCGTGAGCTGGACCGTTTCGTCCTGGGGGACAGCGATTATTCGGAATTGGTCAGGGACGCGTATTCCGACAACATCCACTGGTCGGTGAGGATAGAGGGGAACGACCTTCCTTCGGAGGAGGTGAAACGCCTCACCGCAAGGTTCACCGAAGGTCAGGTCGACGAGAAAAATCCCGGCCCCGTACAGGAGATCATCAACCATCTGTATTCCTTCTTCGCCAAGGAGGCGTTCGGTCTTCCCTGGGATCGAGATACCATCACGGGGCTGCATGCCGTTCTTATGAAAGGCGTGGACGACAAGGTCGTACCGGGAGAGATAAGGAAGAAGGAGGTCAGCATCATCGGGAAGGACGGGACCGAGTTCTTCATAGCCTGTCCCCCTTCGCACATCGATACCGAACTCGATTCCCTCATCCAGTGGCTGAACGGTTCCCCGTACGATGAGATCGTGACCGCCACGCTGTTCTTCCACGAATTCGAGAGCATCCACCCGTTCGAGAACGGGAACGGGAGGACGGGGCGCACACTGTTCCAGGTGCTCCTTCAGGAGCTGGGACTGAAGAACTGCAAGTTATGCAAGTTCGAGAGGGAGATGCTGTCGGACTCCGAGACCTATTACGATCTTCTCGCCTTCGCCGATGCCACGGGGGTGTACACGCAGCTGGTCATGTTCGTCACCGAATCCCTGCTTGCGGCATACCGCGACGCGGTCAGCAGATTCAGCGAGAAGGACCAGATACGCGATATGGACGAGAACAGCAGGACCATCGTCTCCAGATCGAGGGAGGTGGAGTCCTTCACCATGAAGGATGCCTGTTCATGGATCCCCGGTCTGGGGGCCCAGTCGGTCCGTTCCAGGATCGATGTGCTGGTCGACCGCGGCATATTGGAGAAGACGGGGGCCACGAAAGGTCTGAGATACCGTTTCAAGGACCCGTTCAGAGAGTTCCGCGTGTGATCTTCACTGCGATTCGGTCTTCGGCCTGGGTTTCCCGCTCTTGATCCTGAACCAGGTGAGCGGGTGGTTGACCGTCTCCCTGGCGCACAGGTCGTCGGGTTCGTAGCATATACCGTTGGTCTTCATCGTCCCGCATTCCGGAGGGGTGTACCCTTCGGTGCCGTTGAGCTCCCCGGTGATGTGCTTGATCTGATAGATGGATTTGGATTCGTCGAAATCCGGGGACTGTGCGAACAGTGCCAGTATCTGTTCCAGGCTCAGTCCGATGGTGTGCAGGAACGACACGAGGGCGAACCTTCCGCTGTGCGGGAGGTTCACACCGTTCTGTGCGTTGGCCAGCAGCGTGCGTATGCACGGGGGCAGGATCTCCGGTTTCAGTTCGCCGGTGAAGGTGGCTGTGAACTTCGATTTGTTCGCATCGAGGATGTTCTTCAGGCGGTCGGTGTCCTTCCTGACCGCCTGTATCATGTCGTCCGGGAGCTGCATCGGGAGTTCGGACTCTATCCTGTCCTGCAGTGCGTTCTGCATGACACGGTCGAACCTCTCCTGCGACAGTCTGACGTATCCGTGCCTGATCTCGGTGTTCACCAGCTTCCAGTCGGTGCTCTTGATCCTGCTGGATAGTTTAAGATAATCCGAGAAGTGCATCTCCAGTTCGGTGCTGCCGTCTTTCCCCATGACCGTACGTGCGTGGATCTCCAGTTCCTGGGCGATCTGGATGACCGTGGAGTGGGGCTCCTGGCCCAGGAGCTTGTTCATGCGGGTCGCTTCGGCGAGAGCGTACCTCCTGGTGAGGAACTTGTCGTCGAGGGCGGAGACCAGTATCCTCGCGTATGGGTAGGACATGATCTCCATGGCCGCTTCGATCTCGTTCCTGAGCGGATTGTATCCGACCTCGGAGTTGACGATGGCATCCTCCACCCTCCTGGCGCCCCTGGCCCTGGCATCCGCATAACTGTCGGATGTGAGAAGGGCGTCGAGCTCGATCCCGTTCTGCGCGGCAAAGTCCCTCGCGGCTTTGAGGAAAGGGTAACGGGCTTCGAAACGGGAGATCATCGTATCTCGATTATGTTGGATGTAGATAAGTCTGACGAGTACGGCCCCGCCGCGGTCAGACACTGATTATGATAAAAGAGCCAGCATGTCATTTTTCAAGGTTCAGGATCCGTTGCGGACATCCTCTATCAGTTGGAGGTACCTCTCCTTGAAGTCCCCTCCGAAGGAGTCGGCGTACTCCTTGGACCTTGCGCAAAGGTCGGAGTATGCGGCAGGATCGCTGATCAGTGCGAAGGCCTTCTCCGCCATGTCCGAGGGATCCTCGCACCCCACGGACAGTCTTGTGACCGGTTCGGGTATCTCCGCACGGCTGAGATGGAACACGGGCGTACCGCAGCGCTGTGCCTCGAGGGTCACGAGTCCGGTGCCTTCTAAAAGCGATGTGTTGAATACGACCATGGCTTCATTGTACAGGTCCACGACCTCCTCCTCGGATATGCCGGTGACGATCCTCACCCTGTCGGAGATGCCCGCTTCCTCCGCCATGGAGAGGAGGTTGCCTTTGTTGGGTCCGTCGCCGCAGAATGTGATCGTCCAATCTTCCATGCCTTCCTTCTTCGACAGTACGATGAAGGCACGGAGCGCATCCTCCATGTTCTTCCTCGGGGCGAGCTGTCCCATGCAGAACACCATGTGCTTCTTGGGGAGGTCCTTCTTCCTGAACTTGGGGTCCACCCTGTTGACGATGACGACGATCTTCTCCTCCGGACATCCGATACGTATGAGGTCCTGTTTGGTGGTCTCGGAGATGGCGATGACCTTGGAGGATTTCTTGATCCCTTTCTTGGTGATCAGCATCCACATCCTGTAGAACAGGTCGAACCTGCCCTCCTTGAAACTGACGTGATGGACGGTCATGATCTTCTTGCCCTTCACGAAGGGGAAGACCATGGAGCACAGTTCGTCGGTGGCGTGGCAGACGGTGTCCTTTGTGTTGATCTTCCTGGACTGTCTGACCGGGCGCCAGAACCCGTTCATGAACATGTTCCAATAACCGCGGGCGGATGTGGCGTCGGATATGACCACATCATACTCCATATCCTCGAGACAGTACTCCACCACGTCCGCGTAGCGTCCGAGGCCGGTCTTGCCGTTGGTATCCTCCTCGGGACGGCGGTAGATGGTGAGTCCTGTTCCGTTGGGTTTCGCCATGGGAATCCGAAGACATTGCGGATATATTGCTATGTGGGTCTTTTGGACCAAAGATTATAACTGACAGATTCCCGATAGGTGCGCATGCTCATCGAGACCGCGGAGGAACTCCATCGGGCCAACATGGAACTCCTGAGGAAGTTCGACAGTTTCTGCAGGGAGAGGGGGATAAGATACTTCATCACCTTCGGGACCCTCCTCGGCGCGGTCAGGCATGGGGACATAATCCCGTGGGATGACGATATCGACGTGACGATGCTCCGTTCGGATTACGAGAAACTCCTGAAGGTCCCCAAGGAAGAATATCCCGAACTGTGCGAGCTGGTGGTCCCCGGTCAGGACGGTTCCTTCTGCGGGTTCACGCCTATGTTCAAGGACGGGAACTACACAGGGAGGATGATCAAGGGTTCCGACATGGACGACGGTTCCGGTATCGGGAGGATAGGATTGGACATCTTCGTCCTGGATCCGTCGTACACCGGTATCAGGCACAAGATCCTGAGGATCAGGCAGTACATGCTGTACGCAGAGGCGAGGGCCCACCGCCCGGTGCAGAAGCCTCTGGACATGAAAGGGTTCAGCGTTATCGCGGTACCTGCGGTGAAGCTCTTCCAGTTCCTCGGGAAGAGGAAGTCCCTGGACAGGATAACGGAGAAGTACTGGAGGATCTCCCTCGATCTGAAGTGCGACGGAAGGACACTGTATTCCCCGTGCAACATCCCCAATGAGCTCGGGCACGAGTACGATGCGGAATGGTTCGAGGCTACCGTGTATCTCAAACTGGACGACTTCGACTGTCCGGCACCGAAGGGATACATCAAGCTGCTGGAGTGCATGTTCGGCGACTATATGCAGCTGCCTCCGGAGGACAAAAGGTTCCCGGAGCATTTCGTGCTGAAGGAGTTCCAGGATCAGTAGACGATGTAAGGCGCAAGGGATCCGAAGACCCTGTCGTCGTCAATCGCGATCCTCAGTTTCTCAGGGGTCAGGGGTTTCGCCAGAACTATCTTCGCAGCGCGTTTCTTCCCGATGCCGGGGAGGCCTCCGATCTGCGTCATCGTTGCTTTGTTGATATCGAATTCCCTCTCTATGCCGGTTATCGAGCGCATGCCCCAGTCCGTAACGACTATGTCGTAGCATCTCCCGAGTTCGAGGGGATAGGGTATTCCGACGAGGAGCGGGTATGAACCGATCTGACGTCCGAAGGTGGTGTTCCCGTCGTGTATCTCCGTGAACACGTCCTTCAGGACCGTTCCCTTGGG
>JAEEGL015567666.1_pt1 | contig 21002 bp, 11 predicted proteins | sample 9134231 | NCBI WGS metagenome assembly JAEEGL01 (sample SAMN16246548, study PRJNA631951) | gut metagenome | biome: gut microbiome; feature: rumen; material: fiber-attached | host: Bos | place: Iran: Karaj | collected 2018-10 | reverse complement strand
CGCAGAACGATCTTGAGATGCGTCGTGAAAAGTCCATGTTTGAGATCATCGTAAAGAAGGCAGGATTAAAGGTTCTTGCATGGAGAAAGGTGGATACCTCTCCAGATGTGATAGGTAAGAAGGCAAAAGAATGCATGCCACTTATATACCAGGTATTCATAAAGAGACCTGATAGTGTTAAGACTGATCTTGAATTCGACAGAATGCTCTATATCATAAGACGTGAGTTTGAGCAGAGCTCCGTAAGTACATATGTTACATCCCTTTCATGCAGAACGATCGTATATAAGGGTATGTTTTTGGTAGGAGAGCTTAGGCTTTTCTTCAAGGATCTTCAGGATCCTGATTATGTATCTGCTATCGCTATGGTACATTCTCGTTTCTCGACGAATACCATGCCAAGCTGGAACAGAGCTCATCCGAACAGATTCATAGTTCACAACGGTGAGATCAACACCATAAAGGGCAATGCAGATAAGATGCTTGCAAGAGAAGAGACTATGCATACATCTATCTTCTCCGATGAGGATATGACTAAGGTCTTCCCTGTTATCTCACAGAGCGGATCGGATTCAGCTATGCTTGATAACGTCCTTGAATTCCTTGTTATGAGCGGCATGCCGCTTCCTCTTGCTGCATGTATCATGATACCAGAACCTTGGGCACATAACGAGACCCTTACACAGGAAGAAAGAGACTTCTATCAGTATTATGCAACCATGATGGAGCCATGGGATGGTCCTGCATCTATACTCTTCTCTGATGGAGATGTTATGGGCGCAATCCTTGATAGGAACGGCCTTCGTCCTTCAAGATACTATATCATGGATGACGGCAGACTGATCCTTTCATCAGAGGTAGGTGTATTAGATCTTCCTGAAGATCATATCCTTAAGAAGGAGAGACTTCATCCAGGAAAGCTTCTCCTTGTTGATACGAAGGAGAAGAGGATAATCTTAGATGATGAGATCAAGGAAAAGTATGCTCATGATAAGCCATATGGTGAATGGCTTGACAGAGGACTTGTAACACTTTCGTCTCTTAAGATTCCGAACAAGAAGCCTTATGAGTATAGTGAAGAAGAATTAAAGCGCCTTCAGAAGAACTTCGGTTATACCTGGGAGAATTATCATGACAGCATACGAGTTATGGCTTTATCCGGAGGAGAAGCAATCGGTTCTATGGGTGTTGATACACCAATCGCAGCGCTTTCAGGACAGTATCAGCCACTCTTTTACTACTTTAAGCAGCTGTTTGCACAGGTTACTAATCCGCCTATTGACGCACAGCGTGAACAGATAGTAACATCAAGAGCTGTATATCTTGGCAAGAACGGTAATCTTCTTGACCAGTCACCTGATAACTGCCGTGTTCTTAAGATCAACAATCCTATACTTACAGATACAGATCTTCTTAAGATAGAGCATATGAACAAGGAAGGCTTCAAGGTTGCCAAGGTTTCAACACTTTTCTATAAGAGCACTCCGATGAAGAGGGTATTGAATCATCTTTGTGTAGAAGTTGATAAGGCATATAAGGAAGGTGCAAATATACTCATCCTTTCTGATAGAGGAATCGATGAAAACCATGTAGCTATCCCTTCACTTCTTGCAGTAGCATGTGTTCATAAGCATCTTGTTGACACAAGAACATGTACAGCTATGTCTCTCATCGTTGAATCCGGTGAACCAAGAGAAGTACATCACTTTGCTACACTGCTTGGATTTGGTGCGTCTGCAGTTAATCCTTATCTTGCACACTCATGTATATCACATCTTGTTAAGGAAGGTGTTCTCGATAAGGACTATTATGCAGCAGTAGAGGATTATGACAACGCTGTACTTTCAGGTATAGTGAAGATCGCATCTAAGATGGGTATATCTACGATACAGTCATATCAGGGCAGCAAGATATTTGAGGCTATAGGTATTTCTGAGGAAGTTATTAATGATTATTTCACAGGTACAGTAAGCCGTATCGGTGGAATCACACTTGAAGATATAGGAAAATCTGTTGATGCACAGCATAGCAGAGCATTCGATCCGCTTGGCCTTAAGAGTAACATGGAACTTAATGCAATAGGCAGACATAAGGAAAGATCGCAGGGTGAGCATCACAGATATAACCCTGAGACCATACATATGCTTCAGGCATCCGTAAGAGAAGGCAGCTATGATAGATTCAAGCAGTACACTCAGATGGTAAATGCTGAGGATACCGGTTACTTAAGAAGTCTCCTTGAGTTTAAAGAAGGAACGAAGGCTATCCCGCTTTCAGAGGTAGAATCTGAAGAAGAGATAGTAAAGAGATTCAAAACAGGTGCTATGTCATATGGCTCTATATCAGAAGAAGCCCATACAACACTTGCTATAGCCATGAATCATCTTCATGGAAAGAGCAACAGTGGTGAGGGTGGTGAAAGTGACGAGAGAATCATGTCTGCAGGTACCGATAACGACAGAAGCTCTGCCATAAAGCAGGTAGCCAGCGGAAGATTCGGTGTTACAAGCCGTTATCTCGTTAGTGCGAAGGAAATCCAGATCAAGATGGCACAGGGCGCAAAGCCTGGTGAAGGCGGACACCTTCCAGGTAAGAAGGTATATCCATGGATTGCCAAGACGAGACACTCTACACCAGGTGTAAGTCTTATATCACCTCCACCTCATCATGATATATACTCTATCGAGGATCTTGCTCAGCTTATATATGACCTTAAGTGTGCCAACAAGGAAGCAAGAATCTCTGTAAAGCTTGTATCAGAAGCAGGCGTAGGAACAGTCGCTGCAGGTGTTGCCAAGGCAGGCGCCGCAGTAGTACTTATCTCTGGATATGATGGAGGTACAGGTGCAGCACCACTTTCATCTATACATAACGCAGGTCTTCCTTGGGAACTTGGACTTGCAGAGACACATCAGACACTTCTTGCTAACGGTCTTCGTAATCGTGTTATCATCGAAACCGATGGTAAGCTCATGTCAGGTAAGGATGTTGCCGTAGCTGCTATGCTCGGCGCTGAAGAGTTTGGTTTTGCAACAGCTCCGCTTATCACACTTGGCTGCGTCATGATGCGTCAGTGCCAGTCTGATACATGTCCTATGGGCGTAGCTACACAGAATCCTGAGCTTAGAAAGCGTTTTGCCGGAAAGCCGGAGTATGTCGAGAACTTCATGCATTTTATAGCAAGAGAGTTAAGAGAGATTATGGCTTCTCTCGGAATCAGAAGTGTGAATGAACTTGTCGGAAGAACAGACCTTCTTAGAGTAAGAGGTGAGCTTTCTGCAAGGGAAGCAAAGCTTGATCTGTCGCGTATACTATATACTGGTGAGTATCAGCCTGTCACACATGATAAGAGTGATATGTATGACTTCGCACTTGAGAAGACGAAGGATGAAAGTGTTCTTCTTAAGAACAAGAAGATCAAAGCAGCTATAGAAAAGGGTGAGAAAGCGTCGCTTAGCGTAGAAACCTGCAGTATCGACAGAACATTTGGTACACTGCTCGGTGCGCAGATAACCAGACTTCATCCGGAAGGACTTGATAGTGATACGATCACGATAGACTGTACAGGCGCAGGTGGACAGAGCTTTGGTGCATTCATACCAAAGGGTCTTACTCTGAAGCTTACAGGTGACAGTAACGACTACTTTGGTAAGGGACTTTCAGGTGGTAAGCTTATATTGTCAGCTCCAAAGGAGGCTACATATGATCCTGCACAGAACATAATCGTAGGTAATGTTGCTCTGTATGGCGCTACATCAGGCGAAGCTTACATAGCTGGTATGGCAGGAGAGAGATTCGCTATACGTAATTCGGGTGCTATAGCAGTAGTTGAAGGCGTCGGAGAGCATGGCTGCGAATATATGACTGGTGGTATAGTTGTTATACTCGGAAGTACAGGAAAGAACTTTGCAGCTGGTATGAGCGGCGGTATAGCTTATGTTCTTGATGAAGACAATACGTTATACAAGAATCTTAATAAGGAACTTGTAAGCATGGAGAATATCGCATCTAAGGAGGATGCTACAAAGCTTAGAACACTTATAGCTTCTCATGTTGAGGCTACAGGCTCTAAGAAGGCTAAGGATATACTTGACAGATTCGATGAATATCTTCCACACTTTAAGAAGATCATACCAATCGATTATAAGGAAATCTTGAGACTGATAGCTAAGGAGTCAGAACGCGGAGCCGATCCTGAAACGGCTAAGATAGAAGCTTTCAGAATCTTTACAGGAGGTGCTGAATAATGGGAAAAACAACAGGTTTTTTGGAATATGATAGAATAGAAGGACCGGTACGCAGCGAGGAAGAAAGAATCAAGGATTTCTTCGAATTTCATGAAAGACTGCCACTTAAGGAACAAAAAGAGCAGGCAGCGCGCTGTATGGACTGTGGTGCACCATTTTGTCAATATGGCAAGATGATAGCAGGTATGATGAGTGGATGTCCTCTTCACAATCTGATCCCGGAGATCAATGATCTCGTATACAGAGGACGTATGGCTGAAGCTTATAACAGACTGTCAATCACACACAGTTTTCCGGAATTCACATGTCGTGTGTGTCCTGCACTTTGTGAGGCAGCATGTACATGTGGCGTTCACGATGCGCCTGTATCGACTAAGGAAAATGAAAAAAATGTCATAGAATATGCTTTTGAGAACGGTCTTGTCAAGGAGGAGGTTCCATCAGTCAGAACAGGTAAGAAGGTTGCTGTCATAGGAAGTGGTCCATCTGGTCTTGCTGCTGCACTTTTGCTTAACAGGAGAGGTCATGACGTGACAGTCTATGAGAGAAGAGACAGAATCGGTGGACTTCTTCGATATGGAATTCCTAACATGAAGCTTGACAAGAAGGTCATAGACAGACGTCTTAAACTGATGGAGGACGCTGGGATACATTTTAAGACAGGTGTTGATGTAGGAAGGGATGTATCGTCTAAGGAACTCGAGAAAGGATATGATGCGATCGTACTTGCGTGCGGAGCATCAAATCCAAGAGATGTGAGTGCTCCGGGAAGAGACGCAAAGGGCATAAGATTCGCTGTTGACTTCCTTACTGAAGTAACCAAGACTTTGCTTGATAGCGATTATACTAAGGTGCCTTATGAGCTTGCCAAGGATAAGGATGTAGTCATAGTAGGTGGCGGTGATACCGGCAATGACTGTGCGGGAACATGTATCAGGCTTGGTGCTAAGAGTGTTACACAGCTTGAGATCAATCCTATGCCTTCAGAAAAGAGACTTCCATCAAACCCATGGCCTGAGTGGCCAAGAGTCCTGAAGACCGACTACGGCCAGGAGGAAGCTATATGGAAGTTCGGACATGATCCGAGACTCTATAAGACAACAGTTAAGGAATTCGTGAAGGATAAGAACGGTGATCTTAAGGAAGTGGTTCTTGTATCACTTGAGTCTAAGAAGGATGAAAAGACAGGAAGAAACATGATGGTTCCTGTAGAAGGTACAGAGAAGAAGATTCCTGCACAGCTTGTACTTATCGCTGCAGGTTTCTTAGGAAGTGAAAAGTATGTAACGGACGCTTTTGGCGTTGAGACGGATTCTCGTACTAACGTAAAGACTCTTAATGGACAGTTCAAGGCTTCTAAGAAGGGCATATTTACTGCTGGTGACATGCATAGCGGTCAGTCGCTTGTAGTTAGAGCCATCGCCGAGGGTCAGAAGGCAGCAAGAGAAGTTGATGAATATCTGATGGGATATTCTAATCTGTAAAAATGTTTTGATACATTTTCGAATAAGTGGTATAATGCAAAGGAGACAATATGGCCAGAATAAATCAGAACTATCTGAAACTTCAGGGAAGCTATCTTTTTTCTACGATCGGAAAGAAGATAAGAGAATATGAGCAGGAGAATCCTGACAAAAGAATCATACGTCTTGGCATAGGCGATGTGACACAGCCCCTTGCTCCCGAGATCATACAGGCCTTGCATACGGCTGTTGATGAGATGGGCAGTAAAGACAGTTTCAGAGGATATGCGCCGGATCTTGGATATGAGTTCCTGCGCAGTAAGATCGCTGAAGTGGATTACAGATCACTTGGATGCGATATATCGTCAGATGAGATATTTGTTTCGGATGGTGCGAAGTGCGATTGCGGAAACATACAGGAGATATTCGGCACAGATAACAGGATAGCAGTTTGCGATCCTGTTTATCCTGTATATGTAGATTCGAATGTTATGGCAGGACGTACTGGTGTATATAACGAAGCGCTTGGTGGATTTGAAGATGTGATATATATGCCTTGTACTAAGGACAATGGCTTTATTCCAGAGATTCCTAAGGAAGTACCAGATCTTATATATCTGTGTTTTCCGAATAATCCTACAGGTACAGTGATCAAGAAGGACCAGCTTCAGCAGTGGGTTGATTATGCTAGGAAGAACAATTGCGTTATACTCTATGATGCAGCATATGAGGCTTATATAAGCGAAGCGGGTGTGCCACACAGCATATATGAGTGTGATGGTGCTACCGAGTGTGCCATAGAATTCAGATCATTTTCAAAGACGGCCGGATTCACAGGCTTAAGACTTGGCTTTACAGTCATACCTAAGAAACTGAAGGTTGAGGGTGTAGCTTTGCATGATCTGTGGGCAAGAAGACATGGAACTAAGTACAACGGTGCACCTTATATCGTGCAGAGAGCTGGAGAAGCAGTATATTCAGAAGCCGGACGTAGTCAGGTGAATGAACAGATAGCTTATTATATGGCTAATGCCCGTCTGATTACAGAAGGACTCAAAAGTGCAGGTTATGAAGTGTATGGCGGCACGAATGCTCCGTATATATGGCTTAAGACACCTGACAATATGACAAGCTGGGAATTCTTCGATCTGTTGCTTGAAAAAGCGAATGTAGTAGGAACACCAGGCTCAGGATTTGGTCCTCATGGTGAACATTATTTCAGACTTACTGCCTTTGGCAGCAGAGAAAACACGATAGAAGCGATGCAAAGAATCAAAGAAAGATTATGATTTCAATCTGCCACTGATGGCAGGATGGGAGTGGCTATTATGTCAAAGTATATATTTGTGACCGGAGGAGTTGTCTCAGGTCTTGGAAAAGGAATTACGGCTGCCTCTTTGGGAAGACTATTGAAGGCACGTGGACTTAAGGTAACTGCACAGAAGCTTGATCCATATATTAATGTGGATCCTGGAACGATGAGTCCATATCAACATGGAGAGGTGTATGTGACAGAAGACGGAGCTGAGACCGATCTTGATCTCGGACATTATGAAAGGTTCATAGACGAGGATCTTACTAAGTTTTCAAACCTCACATCCGGAAGAGTGTACTGGAATGTACTGAATAAGGAAAGACGCGGAGAGTACTTGGGTTCTACAGTTCAGGTTATCCCGCATATCACGAATGAAATCAAGGATTTCGTATATCGTGCCGGAAGGGAAACGAACGCGGATGTCGTTATCACTGAGATAGGAGGAACTATAGGTGATATAGAATCCCAGCCTTTTCTTGAGGCTGTAAGACAGGTATCCTTGGAGGTTGGCAAAGAAAACAGCCTCTTCATCCATGTGACACTTGTTCCTTACCTTCATGGCTCGAATGAACACAAATCCAAGCCTACACAGCATTCTGTTAAGGAACTTCAGGGTATGGGAATCAATCCTGATATCATAGTCTTAAGGTGCAACGAACCGCTTGAGAGCAACATATTCAAGAAGATCTCCATGTTCTGCAACGTCAAGGAAGACTGTGTTATCGAAAACAGAACTCTTGATTCTTTGTATGCGGCTCCACTTATGTTAGAAGACAGTAACTTTTCTTCAGTAGTCTGCAGGGAGTTGTCGATACATGCTCCGTCGATAGACCTTACGGAATGGAGACAGATGTCTGAGCGTATTGCGAGTGCCGATAAGACTGTTAAGATAGGATTGGTCGGCAAGTACACAGAGCTTCATGATGCATATCTATCAGTTGCAGAGGCTCTTCGTCATGCTGGATATGATGCCGGGGTTAAGGTTGATATAGATTGGATCGATTCCGAGTCACTTGATCTTGCGAATATAGAAGAGAGGCTTGGCAGTGTCTCTGCTGTTATCGTTCCGGGTGGTTTCGGTGACAGAGGTATAGAAGGTATGATATATGCTGCTTGTTACGCAAGAGAGCATAAGATACCTTACTTTGGTATCTGTCTTGGTATGCAGATTGCTGTTATCGAATACGCAAGACATGTATGTAATATTGCGGATGCTTGTTCGGGAGAATCGGAGAATCCGTCGACTCATAAGGTTATAGATCTTCTTCCAGGACAGAATTCGGAAACCGAAAAAGGTGGTACACTTCGTCTGGGAAGCTATCCGTGTGTTATCAAGCCGGGTACATTGATGGAGCGTTGCTACAAGAAGAAGGAGATTGCCGAGAGACACAGACACCGCTTTGAATTTAACAATGATTACAGGGAAATCTTAGAAGATAACGGTCTTGTATTATCGGGACTATCACCGGATGGGAAGCTTGTTGAGACGGTTGAGATCAAAGATCATCCGTTCTATATAGGCGTTCAGTATCATCCAGAGTTTAAGTCGAGACCTAACAGACCGCATCCTATCTTCAGAGAATTTATTAAAGCTGCTATCGCAATGGAGGAAAAATAAGTGAAACCTGATAAGAAGATAATCTTAGAAGACGGAAGTGAATATTATGGATATGGCTTTGGCGCGAATAAGACCATAGTTTCGGAGATAGTTTTCAACACATCTATGGTCGGGTATCAGGAGATAATCTCTGATCCGTCATATACAGACCAGGCTGTGGTGATGTCCTATCCTCTTATAGGTAATTATGGAATTACCGATGAGGATTTTGAGAGCAGAATGATTGCGCCTTCTGCATTTATCGTGAGAGAGGTCAATGACAGCCCTTCGAATTTCAGATGGGCAAAAACCCTGCCGGAACTTCTGTCTGAAGCAGATATCCCTGGAATATCAGGAATAGATACCAGGATGCTTGTCAGGAAGATAAGAGATAACGGTACGATGAGGTGCCTTATAACCGATTCATCTGTTTCGGCAGAAGAGGGCGTTGCAATCATTAAGGGTACTGCAGTACCAAGGGATGCAGTAAGAAGATGCAGCTGCAAAAAGAGATGGTACAGCCGTACATCCAACCCTGTTTATAATGTTGTTGCAATCGATTGTGGTATGAAGTCCAACATCGTCAGGATGCTGAATAAGAACAGATGTAACGTTACAGTTGTCCCTTTTGATACAACGAGCGAAGAGATTATGGCTCTTAAACCGGATGGAATATTCATATCAAATGGTCCTGGAAATCCTGAAGATGTTTCAGAAGTTATAGAAACTCTGAAAAAGCTTCATGGCAAGGTTCCTATGTTCGGTATATGTTTAGGACATCAGCTTCTTTCACTGTCATACGGTGCAAGAACCTATAAGCTTAAGTTCGGACATAGAGGTGGCAATCATCCTGTTCGTGATATCCGCACAGGAAGGATAGACATCACGAGTCAGAACCACAGTTATGCGGTTGATGATAACAGTATCGAAGGAACAGGACTTACAGTAACGCATATCAACATACTTGACAATACTGTTGAAGGTATCGAGTGTGTGAAGGATAAAGTATTCTCAGTTCAGTATCATCCAGAAAGCGCACCTGGACCAACTGATGCAAGTTATCTTTTTGAAAGATTCACAACTCTTATGAAGGAGGCCTCTACAAATGCCTAAAAGAAATGATATAAAAAAAGTTCTTGTTATAGGTTCAGGTCCTATTGTTATAGGACAGGCTGCCGAGTTTGATTATGCCGGAACACAGGCTTGTCTTGCTCTTAAGGAAGAGGGATATCAGGTTATTCTTGCCAATTCTAATCCTGCTACTATCATGACAGATAATTCGATTGCAGATAAGGTATATATGGAGCCACTTACGCTTGAATATATGGCGCGTATATGCCGTTATGAAAGACCGGATGCTATCATACCTGGACTTGGTGGACAGACAGGTCTTAACCTCTCTCTTCAGTTATTTGACAAGGGCGTTCTTGATGAGTGTGAGATAGAACTTCTTGGAACCGATGCAGAGAGTATAAGAAAAGCTGAAGACAGAGAGAAGTTCAAGGAACTTTGTCTTGAACTTGGTGAGCCAGTTGTTCCTTCATGTATAGCAGAAAGCATAGAAGAGGGACTTGAAAGCGCAGATAAGATCGGCTATCCAGTCATCTTAAGACCTGCTTTTACTCTCGGTGGAACAGGTGGCGGTTTTGCTTCAGATCCTGAAGAGATGAGAGAGAAGATGAAGACAGCTCTTGCGCTTTCGCCTGTACATCAGGTACTTGTTGAGAAGAGTATCAAGGGTTATAAGGAGATAGAATACGAAGTAATAAGAGATGCTAACGATACAGCAATCACTGTATGTAACATGGAGAACCTTGATCCTGTTGGTATTCATACAGGTGATTCAATTGTTGTGGCACCTAGCCAGACACTTACCAACAAGGAATATCAGATGCTTCGTGACAGCGCTCTTAAGATCATAAGAGCACTTAAGGTTAAGGGTGGATGTAATGTTCAGTTTGCTCTTGACCCTGAATCATTTGGATATTATGTTATCGAAGTAAACCCAAGAGTATCCAGATCTTCAGCACTTGCTTCTAAGGCTACAGGATATCCGATCGCAAGAGTATCTGCTAAGATAGCAGTAGGTATGACACTTGATGAGATCAAGCTTTCTAACACACCTGCGTGCTTTGAACCAGCGCTTGATTATGTCGTTACTAAGATGCCTAGATTTCCTTTTGATAAGTTCACACTTGCTTCGAATGTTCTCTCTACACAGATGAAGGCGACAGGCGAGATTATGAGTGTCGGAAGAACTATGGAGGAAAGCCTTCTTAAGGCCATAAGATCACTTGAAGACGGAAAGAATCATATCCATATCGAGAAGTTCGATGTTCGTTCTCTGTCAGACAAGGAAGGCGAAGAAGGAAGAAAAGAAGCTATAGAGAAGCTTCTTACATACATAGAAGAAGGAACCGACGACAGAATATATGCCATATCTGAGCTTTTGTGGCTTGGAGTGGATCCTCAGATCATCAATATGAGAACCGCTATCGATATGTTCTTCCTTGATAAGATCAAGAGTATCGTGGATTTTGAGAAGAAGATAGAAGAAAACTGCGAGAACAGATCAGAAGGAAGCCCTGTCATGGATAGAGAACTTCTCTATGACGCAAAGAGAATGGGCTTCTCGGATTCATATATCGCAGAACTTGCAGGCTGTACTGAAGATGATATCTGGAAGCTTCGCCGCGAGTACAGCATATATCCAGTCTATAAGATGATAGATACATGCGCAAGCGAGTTTGAGAGCTATGTACCTTACTTTTATTCAACATACGAAACTGAGAATGAATCTATCATCTCACAGAATAAGAAGATCATAGTATTAGGTTCAGGACCTATAAGGATCGGACAGGGTGTTGAGTTCGATTACTCAACTGTACATGCAGTTAAGACTATACGTGAACTTGGCTATGAAGCTATAGTTATCAACAACAACCCTGAGACTGTTTCAACAGACTATACCACAGCTGATAAGCTTTACTTTGAGCCACTTACAGTAGAGGATATCCTGAACATAATCGAGCTTGAAAAGCCACTTGGAGTCATCACATCACTTGGCGGTCAGACTGCAGTTAATCTTGCAGGTCCGTTAGCGGCTCGTGGTGTTAAGATCATAGGTACAGATAACGATGCAATCTTTAAGGCAGAAGACAGAGATGCTTTCGAGGAAGTTCTGAAGGAGCTTAATATACCTCATCCAAAGGGAATAGCAGTTACTACTATTGAGGATGGACTTGAGGCAGCCGGAAGAATAGGTTATCCGGTTCTTGTAAGACCTTCATTCGTACTTGGTGGTCGTGCTATGGAGATTGTTGCAAATCCTGAAACACTTGTGACCTATCTTAAGAATGCGGTTGAGATAGATAAGGATCGCCCTGTACTTGTTGATAAGTACATAGTCGGCAGAGAAGTTGAGATAGATGCTGTATGTGATGGCAAGGATGTATTCCTTCCTGGAATCATGGAGCTTGTCGAGAGAACCGGTGTTCATTCGGGCGACAGTATGAGTGTTTATCCTCCATTCTCAATCTCAGAGAAGGTTAAGAATACTATACGTGAATATACTGAAAAACTCGGTGTAGGTATCGGAATAGTAGGATTATATAATATCCAGTTTATCGTAGATAAGCAGGACAATGTATTCATAATTGAGGTAAATCCTAGAGCTTCGAGAAGTGTACCTTTCCTTTCTAAGTCTACAGGTGTTTCGCTTGTTGATATAGCTACGAAGGTTATGCTTGGTGAGACACTTGAGAGCATGGGTTATGCTGGCAAGATGCTACCTGAGAAGAACTTTTGGTATGTTAAAGCACCTGCATTCTCATTTGAAAAGCTCAACGGAATCGATGCATATCTCTCTCCTGAGATGAAGTCTACAGGTGAGGCGATAGGATATGATTCAAGTCTTAAGCGCGCATTATATAAGGCGCTGCAGGCATCTGGCATCAAGATGAAGGAATATGGAACCGTTATGGTTACTCTTGCTGATGAGGACAAGGAAGAAGCATTGCCTCTTATAAGGAGATTCTATGAGCTTGGCTTTAACATCGAAGCAACAGCCGGAACCGGTACTTTCCTTAAGGAGCATGGAATCAGAACCAGAATCAGGAAGAAGATCAGCGAGGGAAGCGACGATATCCTTAAGACTATAAGGACTGGTTATGTCAGCTATATAATCAACACCCGTGCCATACTTTCAGGTATTCACTACAGTGATGGCGTGGAGATAAGAAGATGTGCTATACTGAATGGCGTGACTATGTTTACATCACTCGACACAGTAAGGATACTTCTGGATGTACTTGAGGATATATCTCCAAGGATAAGTACAATCTGATCAAAAGATCACACAATAAGGAGAAAAAGCATGTATTATACTTTTGAAGATGTTATGAAGTACATCGAAGAGGAAGATGTTAAGTTTATAAGGCTCGCATTTTTCGATGCATTTGGCGTACAGAAGAATATCTCTGTTATGCCGGGTGAGATGAAGAAAGCGTTCACGGATGGTATACCTGTGAACGCAAGGGAGATAGAGGGATTCCTCGACTGTCCTTATGCGCAGCTTTATCTTAAGCCGGAAGCCGATACCATGGCCATACTTCCGTGGAGACCGGACAGTGGCAAGGTTCTTCGTATGTTCTGCGGAATCTATACACCTGATAATACCGTATATGTAGCAGATACAAGAACAATTCTTCGCTCTGCTGTTGAAGAGGCCGAGAAGGCAGGTATAGAATTTAGATTTGGTAATGAAACAGAGTTCTACCTCTTCAAGTGTGATGAGGACGGCAATCCGACTAAGATTCCTTATGACAATGCAGGATATATGGATATAGCTCCACTTGATAAGTGTGAAAATGTTAGACGTGAGATAGACCTCACCATAGAGAGGATGGGGTTGACCCCTGAGAGATCCTTCCACGAAAGAGGACCTGGACAGAATGAGATAGACTTCCACTATGCCAAGCCACTGAAGGCTGCTGATCAGATGATCACATTCAGGATGGTTGTAAGCATCCTTGCCAATCGTTATGGCCTTGTATCTGATTTCTCGCCTATGCCTCTTAAGGACCAGCCAGGTAACGGATATCATATCAACATCTACGCGGTAGACAAGGATGGCAATGATGTTGTTAAGTATGCTGCTGCCGGTATCATGGAGAAGAGCAGGGAGATAACACTGTTCCTAAATCCTACAGAAGCATCCTATAACCGTCTTGGTTCTAACAGTGCTCCTGATAAGGTTAACTGGTCAAGTGAAGGCGCATCAGAGCTTATGTATGTAGAAAGCTATAAGGGTAAAACCAAGGTGGAATTAAGAAGCCCTGATGCTTCTAGTAATCCTTATCTTGTATATGCACTCCTGATACGTGCCGGTCTCTACGGAATCAATAACAGATTAAACTTATCTGAAGAGCCGGATGTTGGGGAACTCAGGCTTCCAGGCTCCAAAAAAGAAGCATCTTCATATGCGCTTGAAAGTGAATTCGTAAAGACATATGTTCCTGACGGAATACTTGCTGCTTATCTGAAAAGGTAAGGGGGGATGGTATGGCCGAAAAATATAACAATTATCACTCGGTATTGATCGTGTCTGCCTCCGAAAAGTTCGACCAGATTATAAAAAGAGCGGTAAATGGCTATGCGACAACCGATATAAAAAAAAGCGGATCACTTGCCAGAAGGAGCATACTTGAGAGATACTATGATATCATAGTTATAAATGCTCCGTTAAGCGATGAAACCGGAGAGGATATAGCTTTAGAGGCTGTCGAAAAGCTGAGTGCATCAGTTTTACTTGTAACACCGAATGATGTTATGGATGAAGTGATATCGAGGGTATCGGATGCAGGTGTTTTAGTCGTTGGCAAACCATCGCCTGTTGGTAGGATAGATAAGGCTGTCAGATTCATCATGGCAATCCAGAACAAGATACACGAACGCGATAAAAAGCTTGTGGCTATGGAGGAAAAGTTAGAAGAGATGCGTATCGTAAGCAGAGTTAAGTGTATGCTTATCGAAAAGAAGGGAATCTCAGAAGAAGAAGCACACAGATATATAGGAAAGCTTGCGATGGACAACGGAATATCACGTGCAGCTGCAGCCAGGAAGATACTGGATGATTAGACTTGACAACCCCCTTTGATTATACTAAAATATATTTTAGTAAAGTATGTTTTACTAAAATATGTTTTAGTATAATCGCAAAGGGGGATTTGTTATGTTCATAGGCAGAGAACGTGAATTGAAAACACTCGAAGATACTTATAATACTTCGGGTTTTCAGATGACTGTCATATATGGCAGGCGAAGGATAGGTAAATCCAGACTTATAACAGAGTTCATAAAGAATAAGAGAGCTTCGTATTATGTGGCTTGTCAAACTACCCTTGAAGATAATGTTCATAAGTGGTCAGCACAGGTTATGGCTGATCTTAATTCGGGTATGGAGGGTGCGTATTTTGAAGACCTTGAAGGATTCTTTCGCTTTATAGGGAATAATTGTACAGAAGAAAAGACAATAATAGCCCTAGATGAGATACCATATATTGCACAAACAGATGAATCGTTCTTGTCAAGATTGCAAGTAGCGATTGACACTATATTTGATCAAAAGAATATATATCTTATAATATGTGGGTCTGCAATCAGCTTTATGGAGAAAGAAATCCTTAGTGGGAAGAGTCCATTATTTGGAAGACGGACTAATCAGATATTTTTGAAACCTTTTGATTATAGGGATTCTTCTAAGTTTACGCCTAATTATACGCTTGAAGAAAAAGCGATAGTGTATGGAGTTACAGGTGGCGTTGCTAAGTATCTTACTTTGTTTGATGATCAATTATCGCTTGATGAAAACCTGATCAATAACTTTTTTAAACCGACTGGTTATCTGTACGAAGAACCAACTAATCTTCTTGTTCAGGAATTCAGAACTATCAACAACTACAATAGTGTTATAGAAGTGTGCGCGGATGGTGCCAATAAAATTAACGAGATTGCTGATAAAACTCATATGTCTACGCCAGCTGTTTCATATATAATCAAAGGTTTGTGTACAATAGGTGTGATATCTAAAGAGACGCCGATGACAGAAAAGGATAGTTCTAAGAGAAGCCTGTATAGAATCTCGGACGGTATGTATCGCTTTTGGTATAACTTTGTTCCTATGGCTAAAGCATCGATAGAGATGGATCATGGTGATATATATTATTATTCTTATGTTAAGAATAAGCTTCATTCGTTTATGGGAGATGTCTTTGAGCAAATGTGTAGGCAGTTTGTGTTGCTTCAGGGGCTTGAAGGAAACCTAAGATGTATGGTGACCAATGTAGGCAACTGGTGGGGACCTGGCAATGACCATAAGCCAACTGATATAGATGTGGTTGGTATCGATAACATTCATAAAAAGGCGGTAATAGGAGAGTGTAAATTCAAGAATGAGAAAATAGACAAGTCGGTATATGAAGCGCTTATGGCAAGACGTGGATTGATAGATAGAGACTATACAGAAGTTCAGTACTTATTTTTCACCTTGTCAGGATATTCAGATTGGATTTTGAAAAATGCTGATAAAGAATCGGTAGGATTATTTACATTGAAAGATTTGTATTAGCTAGATTCGCTTTAATCCCTACAGTAAGTTTACCCTGTCTTGATATTTAAAATGCCTTGATAAAACTGCATATTTTTGGTATCATAAAAGGCGAATAATATAAAATGGATGTATCTTGTGCTGAAAGGAGCTTGTGATGGGCGTATATTTGAATCCAGGCAATTGTGAATTTGCTGAGATTGTCAGTGGAAAATATATAGATAAGACTGGTATGATAGAATTGATTAACGGTCGTATTGGTACGCCTGATAAGCTTGTTTGTGTCAGCCGTCCCAGAAGATTTGGTAAGTCATATGCTGCAAAGATGATTTGTGCATATTATGATTATACCTGTGATTCACATAGGCTTTTTTCTGGCCTTAATATAAGCAATCGGGAAAGTTTTGAAAAGCATATTAACAGATATAACGTTATTAATCTTGATATGGCTCAGATGATTGAAGAAGCATCTGGAGCCAATATAGTTTCATATGTTAAGACGAACTTGATAGAAGAGATTAAAAACCAGTATCCTGAAGTAAGCATAGACATTTCGTTTTCAAAAACTCTTGTGAATATGGTTGAGGCATCCGGTAAAAAGGTCGTCATGGTAATTGACGAGTGGGATGCGCCGATTCGTGAAAAACCTCAGTATCAGGACGAATATTTAAAATTCCTAAGAACACTTTTTAAGAGCAGTACGACAACTGCCAAGATTTTTGCTGCGGCATATATGACCGGAATTCTGCCTATCAAGAAAGATGGATCAGAATCAGCTGTATCTGACTTTGATGAATATACGATTCTTGAACCAGAGGAATTTGCTAGATATACCGGTTTTACAGAGTCGGAGGTTCAAGTGCTTTGTGCCGATGAAGGTATAGATTTTAATCTCATGAAGAGATGGTATGATGGTTACAGGGTTGGTGATGGAGAATCTGTTTATAACCCATATTCTGTTATGAAAGCCATCGGTGGCAAATTCAAATCATATTGGAGGAAGACATCTGCTGCAGAAAATCTCAGTACATATATTAATATTAATCAGTATGGAATTAACGAAGAAGTCGTAAAACTTGCTGCTGGTGAAAGCATAAAAGTCGACATAACCACATTTAATAATGATTTCACCTCTTTTACATGCAAGGATGATGTACTGACTCTAATGATACACTTAGGGTATCTTACCTATAACGAGGAAACTAGCGAGGCTTGGATTCCCAACGACGAAGTAAGACTTGAGTATAGGACACTTGTTAAAAAGCCAGGTAATTCCTCTCTTGCAAGTTTGATCAAGGCTTCGGAAAAACTTCTGAACGACACTCTTGCTTGCAATGGAGATGAGGTTGCAAGGGCGATAGAGAAAGTAAGAGAGACAAACTATGCACCGCAGTACTATAATAATGAGCAGGCGCTTCGGTATTGCATTAAATTTGCCTACATCGTATGTGTGGACCGATTCCTAAGAATAGAAGAGTTGCCTTCTGGACGCGGGCTTGCAGATGTTGTGTTTATTCCGAAACAAGATACAGCCTATCCAGCTATCATCATAGAACTCAAATGGGATAAGGATGAGGAACATGCGATAAGTCAGATTGATGAAAAGAAATACGCAGCAGTCCTTAGTGGATATGACGGAGATATCGTGAAGGTCGGAATTAACTATGACTCTGAAAAGAAGATTCATAGCTGTAGAATAGATAGGATTAAGCGATAAAACTAATATAAGCTACAATCTACAAGTGCGATAATTTGAAAATAACAGAGGAGGGTTTTATGAAGAAGAAGGTAATCATCGGAGTATCAGTAGTAGCTGTTGTTATCATCGCAGTGGTGTTATGTTTGTTCTTGAATAAGGATAAGAAGGACAAGAAGGTCGTAGATACAGCTAAAGTAAAGAGTGTTGAAGTCAGATTCAAGACAGAGAGTGTAACACTTGAGAGTGATAAGGCTAAGGAACTTACGAAGGCTATAGATGATGCAAAGCTTAAGTCTAAGGATGGCAATATCCCTAAGGGTTGGGTATATCAGATAACCATCGTACATGATAACGGCGACAAGGACGTGCTTACTATCGTAGATGATACAACTTTGGTTTATAACGATAAGCTATATTCAGGAAGCGGAATCACAATTGCGCTTCTTGACAGATTGAGCGGAATCAAGAGACAGTAATAATTATTGGGCTAGATTTAAATAACCAGCACGATTGTATTAAAAAAGATACACCCAAAAATTTGCTTTATCTTCCCGTTTGTGCTATAATCCGATATTGATAAAACATTTAACGGGAGGATAAATCAAATGTTTAGAAAAAAGACAGTTGCAGTGGCTATGGCGGCAGCGCTCATGCTTACAGCATGTTCATCAAGCGAGAGTTCTAAGAAGGACAGCAAGAAGGACAAGGACGAGAAGACTACTGTTGTCACACAGAAGGATTCGGCTGACAAGAGTGAGAAGGAAACCGATAAGGGTTCCAAGGAGGAAACTAAGAAGGCAGATGATAAGGAAAAGTTTGCAAAAGCTGATCCAGTAGATCCTAAGGCTACAGTTCCTCAGTACAGCTACACAGCTACTAAGACAGGTACAATCGCTACTAAGTATATCTATACTAATGGTGGTCTTGCTTACGAGAAGGCTGGAGAGGATACTTATCGCGTATATCTTTCAGATGGAAAGCTTTTCCCTGAAGAGGGTGCTGGTGAGCTTTCTAACGGAGAGTACTTAGGTGGTGGTCTCTATGAAGTAAGAAAGAACTCAGAGGGCAATGTTAATTCGGCAGGTCTTATAACATCTTCTGGTGAGATACTTATTCCTTTTGAGGCAGCAAGCGTCGAATGGATCAAGACAGAGGATGAGACAAAGCACAGATATGTAAAGGCTATCTACGCTACAGAGGTTACTACTAACAAGGAAGAGGCGATGATTCGCTTTACTAAGAACCAGTTCTCATGGAATGTAAGTGAAGGTGATACTCTTTATAAGGGTTATGTGAAGATATATGATACAGTGAATAAGAAGTTTGTATCAGATAAGCAGTTCACTAATCCTGACAGCTATTGCTTTAGTGAAGTGGGTGATTCATTTATCTACACAGATGAGAATAAGGTTACTACACTTTACAGCGCAGATGGTAAGGAATTAGCAAGTGGCGATAAGTATAACTGTAATACTGACGGTACAGTATTCATAGTTTCAGATAAGGAATATAAGTATACTGTTTATAATTCTGCAGGAGAGAAGCTTCAGAAGAGTGATTTTGGTCTTTCAGTTCTTCATGGTCAGAGTGGACTCCTTGTTATGCGTGACAGCAGTAAGAACGAGAAATATCTTGTTGATTATGCAGGTAATAGAATCTCTGATAAGAGTTTTAAGAATGCATATGCAAACTGTGGTGGAATCATCGAAATCGAAAATGAATCAGGCGTGAAAGCTCTTACGCATCCAGACGGAACAGAGATTGTATCTAACCAGAAGAGTTATTATAGTATTATTCCTGGTTATGAGTATTATCAGGCAGCCGATGGTAAGTATGTTATAGTAACAGCTGATGGTGAGATCTGTACAGATTGCCAGGATAGTTACAACCTTGTAGCTTATGATGCAGAGGGCAAGTACTTTGTATGGAATAATAAGTCATATTCGCTTCAGCTTGATACAGCTAACACAAGATACCTTGAGATTGGACTTGTAAAAACTAAGACTGCAGAAGGCAAGTATGCACTCTACGACCTCTTCACAGGCAATCAGCTTCTTGAAGGCGTGTATGATGAGATTAAGACATCAGGTGACCTTGTATATGGATATAACAAGGATGCTACTTCGTGGGATGTATACAAGCTTACATCTAACCTTCCATATGATGATTGATCATAAATGCTTTTTTCCCCCAGACTTCCACGTGAGGTCTGGGATTTTTTTAATAATCCCTCTTGCAAAATTGTACTAAATCTGATACAATATATGCATGGGATGAGTAAGAAAGGACTGGATAGCCTATGCGAGAAGGACCTACACTTAGACAACAGTATATAGTAGAGATGGATGACCGCCGGACTTAATGGGGTATTGTGCCCTACTATGCCTGGCGTTTTTTTATCTCAGTCGGAGAAGACCTAATGGTCCTGCGGCGACCACAATAACCGCAAATAAAAATAAAGGAGAAGTAGCTTATGAGAATGAAGATGAAACGCTTTTTGAGCATCCTCTTGAGCATCACGCTGGTGCTTGTGATGATGCCGAGTATGAATCTACGAGTGCATGCACAGGGTGAAGAGACTGCATCGTCTGACAACACTGTTACATGGAGTGATTTATCTGATATATCTATCGGAGAATGGGAAAGCATAACGCAAGATGGCGTTACCGTAACTTTAGGTTCCCGTAGCCAATTTATGTATGGAGATTTGAATTTAGGAAGCTGTATATTCACGGCATCCCAAGGAGGTATTTCAGGAATCACAATTCAAACCGAAGATGATTTAGTGGAACCATATGAAGGGTGGCCTTCTGGTTGGACTGCCGATGGTTCAACACTAACCTGGAGCGGTTATCCTGCTGTGGAGGTTTCGCTAGACTGGGTGTGGATTTCTGATATTCAACAGATTACGTTTACTATGTCTGACACTGGCACTGGCACAAAGACTGTATGGACTAATGAAACCATTGAGATTGATGGTGAGGTGACAGTCAATCATCGTATCATAGTCAATGGCAATGTAACATTGAATCTAAAGGAAGGATCCAAGCTGATCGCCAACGCGGGTATAAATGT
>JAEEGL012555136.1_pt1 | contig 21002 bp, 15 predicted proteins | sample 9134231 | NCBI WGS metagenome assembly JAEEGL01 (sample SAMN16246548, study PRJNA631951) | gut metagenome | biome: gut microbiome; feature: rumen; material: fiber-attached | host: Bos | place: Iran: Karaj | collected 2018-10 | reverse complement strand
TTGAAAGAGAAAATACCGTCAAGTTGCTTTACTGCGTCTTTTACGCTGTTAACACCGATACCGTGACCATATCCGCTTTTCTTTGTTCTGAGATGATCTGCGTCAACCTCGTCGGAAGAATTCATAACGCAGATACGCAATTTATTGCTGTTCTGAATGAGGGCGATATACACGAATTTATCCTCTGCTGAAGAGTTTTCCGCACCCTCTATGGCATTATCAAGCAAATTTGCTATTATCCTGCACAGCAGAAGCTCGTCTATGTCCATTTTATCTGGAAATACCACCTTACAACTGAATGGAAGCTCCAGCTGTAGCGAACGGTCCCATTTCATATTGACAATAGCATCAATCGATGATATTCCAGTATAGCATACTCCGCCTGCGGACAATACCGAGGAATAAAGCTTGTCCAGGTGATCTAGAGCCTCGGGACTTTCACCCTGACTGAACATTCTCTTCGCAGCAGCAAGCTGGTTGCTGAAATCATGCTTGATCTGACGTATCTCGGTATATTTTTCCTCTATAAGCTTGTAATTCTCTTCCTCCGATTTCAATCGCTGCTCCATGAGCTGGAGCTTGATAGTATTGGAATAAGTATCAAAAAAGTCAAAGACAAATATATTCAACAGTAATATTCCTGCTACCGAAACCAGATATATCACGGTTTTACGTGGATCAAGCTCATTTGAAACATAAATGCCGTTAAGCGTGATAATACTAAGAAGCGGTACAAATATAATAAGAAGCCAGTTCTTAAAAGGTATCTCTCGCTGTTTCGGCTTGAGATACTCAGAAATGTACATCGCTATCCAGAAGCAAAAAAGCTTCGATCCTGCCATACCTATAACACGACCCATGCCCATATTTGACAGATCGTCAGGATTTCCGAAATTCAGCAGAACAAGAGCACCTGTCGCAAGTACCTCTGAAGCTATGACACCTATGCAGAATAAGAGGCAATAAAAAATAATATCCCGCAATCTGCTTTCAAACAATATTAAAGACATGGCTATCATTGCCGTCAGCGTTATTCCTATCTTCAACCATTCATTGGCACGGAGAAGAGTTACACTGTTTATAACACCAAACATGGCAGCAGCACCAAGCACAAGAAACACAGATTGATACCTGAACTTGTGCTTCATCATTTTATAAAGATAAAAAACAATTATTCCTGCTTCGCAAAGCGAATTAACAGATTCAATGATTATATCGGATAATTCCATTAACTCCACCTGCTTCTGCTGTATTCCATAAAACATTGTTTTATGTTTTTTATATGGTTACGGCTCGCAAACAAGATAGTGCCATTGGTTAGAATAACTTCATTTTTTCGTATATAGTCGATATTTGCGATATTGACAAGACTACTCTTGTCAAGCCTTACAAACATTAGATCAGCAAGCTGTTTTTCGCACTCTGACAAAGTGCCTTTGGTAAAATAATCTCCGTTTTTCGTATGTATTAGCAACTTATGCGAAAATACTTCTATGAAATACACATCGTCCGTGGAGAGCTTTTCCTCCTTGTCACCGTCTGAGGCGATGATATATCGCGTATTTCTGTAGCATTCGCGAACTGCATCCTCGAGCTGTTTCATATAAACGGAGCGAGGCTGATTTTTCAGTATATACCTGAAAGCTCTTACTGCATAGCCCTGCCAGGCAAATTTTTCATATCCAGTAAGGAAAACGATTATGACCTTTTCATCGATGTCGCGCAGGAACTCAGCGACCTCAAGACCTGTCATGCCATTCATTTCAATATCAAGAACTATGATATCGTATTTTCCTTTATAAAAGTCTTCAAGCAGATCTTTTCCGCTGCTGAATTCATCAAATTTGAATTCATTTTCATATGACTGTAAAGAACAAAGCTCTTCCCTAACTTTGGAAATGTACTTCTGTTCATCATCACATATAGCTATATTCACAGGCCGTCCCCCCTGACTGTCATCATTTTTTTACTCGTTTGACTATGTTTCAGATGTTGAACGACGTATTATTGCGGTTGCTTGAACATATCATTGCTATTTGATTATACTATATTATTCACAATTTGTCAATCGGTTTTCAACTATTTCTAATAATAAAATGAATAAACTATGAACAAATTTGGGCACTTCGCGCTTTTTTTTTACACTTTACGCATTTTTTATTGCATTTATCCGACCAGTATATTATAATAAAAATATAGCGCAGGGTATGCACCTCCTCAGCGAGCAGGTGCGCCTTAGAGCGCAGTGGGATATTAGGTATCAAAAAGGAGAAGGGAAATGTATGAAATGCAGTGTTATAATTCCCTATGCTTTTTCAACTGAAAGGGCAGTAAGACTTTTTAATTCACTAGAAAACCAGGACTTTAGTAAGAGTGATTACGAGCTTATCTTCGTAAATTACGGTAAACAGGACAGCTTCGAGGAATATATCGAGAAGAACTCCCATAATCTAAGAGTACGCTGTATTTCTTTCTACGGCAAAAGCATATGCGAAGCAAAGAACCTAGGCGTTAGAAAAGCTTCGGGAGAACTGGTCATATTTTTAAACGGTGATGAGATTACCACAAGGACTTTCATATCAGGTCATTACAACACTTATAAGGAAATCGGCAAACCTGTAATGCAATTTGGTCTCATAAAGCAGGTTTTCGAGGACAATACAAAAAACTCGGACGATAATTCAGAGATTTTCAGAAACGGTATCCGCTACTGGCTCACCGAACCGGAAAAATATGGTCTTGATAAGAACAAAAGTTATTACTACATAAAAGATATCCGCATAAAGATGATGGAGCCTTATCGCTATGAATTTGATAAGGTGCATTATAAAATGATATACGCTCAAACTTCAAATCTCTCTATTCCTATGGAATGTATCAGGCGCTTCGGTGGACTTGACGAGGAATTCTGCGGACAGGAGATTGAGGACTGGGAGTTCGGCTACAGAATGATGAAAAACGGTGTCGAACTCATGTATAATCCACAGGTCTCTGTACTTAAGCTATACGAAAAAGAGAAATTCGACAGCAAACGCTACAGTGAATGGAAAACGAATCTCGATACCATGCTCAGAAAGTACAACGACAAGTTCCTTGACGAGCTTATAGAGTTCAAGAGCTTTTTTGATCCAGTTCGTAGAGAACGTCTCAGAAAAGCAGAACCCAGTAAAAATATCTGGCTTGAAATATACAAGCACATTGAACTATCCGCAGGAAATAACACCTTTGCGGAAGCTAATTGACGCTTTCCCCCCAATACAACCTCCTGTCCCTTCCCTGTGTTCATGGGGTTAGTATTCTTCATTAGTAAAAGTCTGGGGGAGTAATCTCTCAGACTTTTACCTCTCTAACAAACGCTCCGTAATAAGGCTTTCAACAGTCCCGATACGGGGCTTTTTTATTGCTATTTTTTAGTATATCCACATTTATTCTCAAGATTGCAGCAGGAGATGATATATCCGGATCACCTAACGCACAAATTCGCAAGAATAGACTTGCTTTTTTTATTAATTATTGATAAAATAGTATTGTCATCCATAGTCTGAACAAATGAAATGAAGATAAGAGGAGGAATTGGGCTATGAACAAAAATACAAAGCGTATCTTGTCTGCATTTACAGCCTGCACTATCATGTCATCAATGTTTGCAGCTGTACATGTTCAGGCTGTGGAGGATAATGATACTCTCACACATGAGGTCATGATAGAAGACGAGTTCTCAAAGAGCTACACAGAAACATGCAAAGGCACAGTAGGTGATTACAGCTTTACCATGTGGAAGGAACCAGATAACGGCGAAGCGGAATTCATGCCCAATGAAAACGGCTGTTTTGAATGCTTGTGGAGCGATTCCGAAGAACCCGAATTCTCTATCGGTAAAACGGTAAAGGCCTGTCTCGTCAATTCACACTCGCGAAATTATGAAGATATCACCAATTATTATAATGGTCTCTATTCATATTATACCTATGAAGAAGGCTTTGAATACGGATCCAAGGATCTGACCATTGATTATGAAGCCGATATCAGCTCCGACGGCGGATACTTCTTCGGAGGTATGTGCAAAGTTACTGCTGCAAATGGAAATGATCAGACCATTTTTATCGGTGAGTCATATTCGGAAATGGATTTTGTTATGAACAGGAACTTTATCGGCTCCATTACCGTAAATGAAGTGGATTATGATATCTATGACGGTGCTGTTACCGTTAGAGATTTCGAGAATTACGATCCAAACGCATTTCCGCATAGCGAAGCCGTTTACTGGATAATGCGCAAGGAAAGTATCGATAATAAAGCTACCGTTAAAGGTACTGTCGATTTTAATAAGATTATTACTGCATTAAACAATTACAAGAATAATTTTGCTTTCTTCAGAATAATAAGCAATCCGTCACTTTGTGTAAGAGGATTCGGAAAAAGCGGCAGTGTAAAAGTTACTAAAACTGAAACAAACATTGAAAACTATCCCGATGAAGAGCTCAGAAACGGCGAAAAAATCAGCCGCGGCGACGCAGTGTGGACTCTCGAGCAGAACGATAAAACGACTGGCAAGGCTGACGTTGCCTCCAACGGAGATTTGAAATATCACTGGGCAAACGATTACGAGGACTCTCACTGCTTTATAAAGGGAAGCATAAACACCGTTGGAAAGTATGCTATGGATTTGGATACTACAATTTATGGCACAGGCGCTTTCAGTATATCTACCGAAGGACAAAAGCCCAACAAATATGCTTTCGGATTCTGCGGAACTATCGGCAAGCCAAATGTTGAATATTACGTAATTAATTCTTACAGCGATCCCGATATACTCAAAAACGCTGAGTTTATCGAAAAAATCAACACATATAACGGCATTTTTTCGATTTATAAAGAAACCACCGATATAGATACAGAATACGGAAAAATAGTCAGATTTTTCAGTGTATCACATGATAATATGTACAGCGATCCGTACAATAGTCAGTATCACCTTGATCTGAAAAACCATATATTTATGTGGAAAGCTTACGGCTTAACTGATGATACCTTGCTTGAATTAAATACATTTGCCGAAATAAGCGGCCAAAGCACAGGCAATCTGTCTCTGAAGATACCATATATATATGTTGAAGGCAACCGCCCTGCCAATACATATTACTATGAATCTTATAACGAAATTTTCAGCGATTATGACTTATCTGTCCTTCAACTGTATCTGCTCGGTGAGGATTTTCTTCCCGATAATAAGAATTACGATATCAACGATGACGGAGTTATCGACGTGTATGACCTCATCAAGCTTAGAAAGCTCATAGTCCGCGAGAAAGAAGGACTGCCATGGTCAATTGATCCTTTTGTTTCAGATGACAGCGTTGTATCTCGTGAAACAGACTCTTTCGGAAATTGGTCATGGGGAAAGTCGTATTACGACAAAGGCTCCATCGAAGCTGTAGTGAACGAATATAACCTTACAGGTCAGTGGGAAAACTCAAATTCAGCTTATTTCAGCGGATCAGCGGCATGGGGAAATTATTACAACGAAGATGATGCAAACTACAGAAGATATCTCAAATATGACTATACTGCCGACGGCAGCGGTTCATTCATGGTTGGAGCCGTTATCTCAACCTCCGATCAGAGAAAACCGGTATTATTCACAAATAACATCTATATCGCAGAAAGCTATAATGATTTCTCATATCTAGACAATGCTATAGCAAGCGGTAATGCATCTGCCCTCGGAACAATAAAGACCTCGGACGGAACAAAGTATGAGGTAATAAAAAACAGCGGCTCTATTGGAACAGAAGTGTTCCTTTTCCGCTCAGAGGCAAAAGCTCTCAAATACAATAACACTGGAACAATTTACTATGACGATTTACTTCGACCTCTCGTGGAACTTGTTCCGGAAATATACGGTAAATATATAACCGTAAGCTTCGGCTCGAAGTGCTTTGATGAGTCGAGAGGCTATCTTAAATGTAATCGCATTGTCACCGAGTTTGAAAACTTTGATTCCAATTATAACTATTGATATCCGATAAAACAAAATGACATAACGCTCAAACGCCCCTTTAAGCTTAGGCTTAAAGGGGCGATGTATTACTTCCTGGTATAAGGGAAATTGCGTAAAGTGTTATAATGTGATGAAGCATAACGTTTTACGGTATGAGATAAGGGAGTTTATTCAAAAACTACACCCCAGCCTGCACTTACCTTTCGGTAAAGACGCATTTTTTCCTTCTTCTTCTGTAACTTGAGCAGATAAACAGCTCCAAAAAGTACAAGAAGCGTAAGAACAACACCGATTATGATTCCGATAATGAGATTATCCTTTAACAGTAACAGAGCTAAAACTACCCATATGATAATCGCAGCTATCAGAATAATAGGAAGGCAGAATGAAGTAAAGTTTCTATTCTTAACCTTTATGTAGTGCTGTATATCTCTTATATTGAAGCATTCATAATTTCGAGCGATGAAGTTATCAGGCTGACACCACTTACAGAACGCAGAAAGATTTTCAAACTTTGCTGTATAATCCTGATAATCGTGGAACTTTTCATTATATCTTGTAACTCGGTAATAAACTATTACAGCCTGTCCCTGTTGCTCGGCATCCATTACATGGATTATCGTGCCGACCTCAGCCTGACCGCGCATTGCCTTTGTTACAAGAAACTTTCGGTCAACCGCTTCATCAATATTGAGCAAATAATTCATAGCTATCCCTTTCCTTAACGCAAAATATATTCTCGTACACCTTAAAGGTGCAAGGTAGGTTCAAAGTAATGGTTTAAAGTTCTGTCGCAGTGATACAAAGTAATTATAACACATAAATACAGAAAATGCAATACCCAAAACTTTGGTAATAATTGCTAAGCATTAAGACCATTTGTCATTAAAATGACCAAAACAAATCAAATCTTATTTCTTTAAATTGAGATTTGCCTTTGCAATCTTCTTTCTGTCCTTTGCCTGCTTGAGCATATCTTCTTTAGACATACCTGCGTCAACGGATGAATCTGTACTTGTTGATGTATCATCATCGTCTGTGTCAAGGAAGCTATTGAGCCTCTTTTTGAATGCGCTTTCTCCACCAGGTTTGGAAGTGAGAGTAACGCTTACGCTTTGAGACTGCTGATACACGCTATTTCTAATAGGTGCTGCGCCACCGTGAACCGAATGGCCTGTATATCCCTGTCTATAAGGAGCAGCATTCATGCCCTGTTGGAAGCCACCCTGCTGAGGATAACCCTGCTGTGGATAGCCTTGCTGAGGATAACCTGGCTGAGGATAACCTGGCTGAGGATAGCCTTGCTGAGGATAACCCTGCTGAGGATAACCTGGCTGAGGATAGCCTTGCTGAGGATAACCCTGCTGTGGATAGCCGCCCTGCTGAGGATAACCCTGCTGTGGATAGCCACCCTGCTGAGGGTAACCCTGCTGTGGATAGCCACCCTGCTGAGGGTAACCCTGCTGTGGATAACCGTGCTGCTGATTTGGATTGATGTTCGGGAATCCACTTGCACCCTGCATCTGAGCCTCTTCAGGATGCTCATAGAGGGAATTAGGAGCATTTTCCTTATTATCTGTTTCGTTATTGAACGGATTAGTAGAATCAACGTCTATACTGTTTGCAAATTCAGCAGGTGCACCAAGCTCAGCCTCGTCATAGCCGCTGAGGAAATCAGGAGCCTCAGAAGCGGGAACAAGACTTGCGGCAGAAACCGCCTCATCCTGTGAGAGAACTATTTCACAGCTGCTGTTATCAACGCTTGAATTAACGAGGATGCCTAATGCCTCGTCCTCGGGTCTAATATAGATGAAATCGTCAATTGAAATGACGATAAGCTGCTTGGCAATAACGCGCTTTGCAGTAACAACAGACATTATTGCTATCTTTTCAGCTGAAACATTCTCAACTGCGCCTTCGTTTATAGATACAGTCGATACGCCAGAATAGATATCACCTGTATCTGCGATGATAAGGCAAAGATTTGCATCATACTGTGTTAGCTCTGGCCTATTCTGCTTTAAAGTTTCTGCAAAGTTTTTGGCTGTATTATATAATGAGCCTATTTCCATAAAAAACACCACTTTTCTTTAAATATTGAACGCAGTTAATGCGTTTTAGCCTGACTATCAAGGTCATTCAACCTCGACATGCTTACTTAGGGCAGCTGCCTTTCTATCAGCAGCTGACTTCTTGTTTTCAGCCACACGCTGATTGATAAGGTCTAGCTTTTCTTTAAGAAGAGACTCGTTATAGATACATGCAAGCGAAATATCGTCCTCTGTACCAAAATGCGATCTCTTGCTGAGATTGTTTTTTATGACAGTCTTGAATGTCTCAAGATTTACGAGCTGACTTGTGATTATGGTATGATAATCGAGAAAATCATGCTCGCTTCCAAATGAAGTATAAAGTCCGTCGGTAGAACCATAGAGTGCTATTAGCCTCTTGTTGGGAGCATAGAAACTGCTAAACATTCCCGCTGCATTTGAATTGCATACAGAAGCAGTTACGTTTGCAGGTGCAGCCTCATTGTATTCCATAGGCATAACCGCCTTGCCATCCTCAAAGATAGCTACAAGGCTTCCGTCACCAATCTGTACACCGAAAGTGTAGCCATCGCCTGCAACAGCAACAACGAGAGTAGAGCCATAGTAGGATTCGGGAAGTATAGCCTCAAACTCTTCCTCTGTGAACTTACTCTTTTCCTCTTCGGTAACAGGGTTTTCCGCAAGGTGCTTTTCAACCTTTACATTCCAGTTTGAAATGATCTGTTTTTCTATATTCTTTAATATTAATTTGTAATTATCAGGAAGATTAGCTTCCAGCGCCTCACGATCCTCATAATATCTGTCTACGGCCTCAATAGCGGCTTCGACTGCGAATTTTGAGCCAAGGTGACTTCTGAAGTGCTTTTTGCTTCCGTGTCCGTCGGCAACGACAGCGATAGCATAATGATCTTCTGCCTTAAAAGCAGAACTGTCCTGACAAACCAGGTTCGTTTTTTCATGACTTGCGCCCATTACCGAATGGCTGAAGCCGTTGAACATATTTTTTCAGTCCTCCTCAGGAATTATTTCTGATAGTTTATTACCAGCCTGTATCGAACGGTACATCGTCGCCTTCGCCGTTAGTATTGACAAGTTCTTGAATCTGCTGACCAAGAAGCTTTTGCTTCGCGGCAAATACATTTTCTTCACCAAGCTCCTGTCCTGTATCATCAGAGAGAGTCATACTCTTACTGCCTATCTGAGCTGATGTTACAGCGATGATCTTGATCATCTGAGCAAGCTGACCGCCTGAATATGCATGAACGACTGTATCCTTGGAGCCTGTAAACTCAGCGAGAATATTATCGTTTGCTTCCTGACCGATACCAAGTGCAGCCTTGAGGCCAAACTTGTACCAGCTATTCGTCTGAAGTTCTCTGAGACCTTCCTTGTAATCATCAGAAGGATATCCGTCTGTCATAAGGAATATAACAGGTGCGAATGAGAGCGAAGGCGAATTTAGGAAACTATTTCTTGACATTCTGTGGTTTAGCTCCTTGAATGCAGCACCCATACTGGTAACACCACTCGCACGAAGCCTAGCCCACTCAAAATCCTCTATCGGGATAGGATTAGAGTACATCCATCTTACCTCTGTAGAGAATGTAAGAACAGCGATTTTAACATCTGTATCAGCTTCACCGACTCTGCGTATCTCGGGGATAAGCTCCTCCATTACGGTGTTGAGCTCTCCCATCTTCTTTCCTTTCATACTTCCCGAAGTATCAATCAGGAAGAATACTACAAGACTCTTTTTTGAAACGCTTGTAGCACTTAGGGGATCATCGTCAAAATCGAGAATGCTGTCGTCTGTTTCAGGAGCTGAAGATACAGATGCATTGTTATTCAATTCATCCGAAGGAGTAACGCTCTGGTTCTCTTTAACTTCGGGGTCTGTAAAACGTTCATTGCTCATAATTTACATACATCCTTTCAGTATTACTGCTCTGGCTCAGCAGATTATATCTGTGCTTTAACTTCACCGAAATCGATCTCGAGCCCCTGCCATACGGGGAATCCCTTACCGGGAGCGATATCGTAGAAAACTCCGTCAGGCATTTTAGCCTTCCATTGTCTATCGGAGCAATTCTTGATTCCGAGGACGCCCTGCTTAACTTTATTTTCCACAAGCTCGCCTGCAACAGACGTAAAGTCGTCGGATTCGGGAACTATCTCGCAGGTATAAAACTTACATCCGAGATAGAGTGGCGTGCGGTAGTCGCGGTTACTGAAACCTATCGTAACAAATTCCATTCCGCATTTTGGACACTTGAACGTCTTTTCGTTATTCTGGATGAACATCGAACTGAAATTCGTCCTTCCACAGCCGCACTGGATTATTTCTGCTCTGAGGCGTATGAACAGCTTTTGCCATTCGTTCTCGATAATACGTTTTGTTGGATCAGAAACGCCCGTAGTAAAGGAGCGAACAAAGGCTTCCTTTATATAATCGGGATAGATCCTCCAGAATTTGATGATGTTGTCATGGATACCTCTTACGGGACGGTTCGAATCGTCATTTGGATCATACACGAATACCGCGTTCTGACCATAGTGCTTAAGCTCAGACGATTCTGTAAGGCATACGTCCCTAACGACCTTTTCTCCCTCCATCGGGTCTCCTCTAAAGAGAAGCTTAAAAAGTACAACCGCAAGAGAATACTTATCTGTCTGTACGTTCGGTTTGGCGATTCCTCTTACAATTTCAGGAGCCATATATCCAGGCTTACCGCCGATACCGAAGTTGCTTCCGTCAGGAGCGATATTATCGCAGTCACAAACGAGAACGGCTCCTGTATTAACATTGATAAAGAAGCCTCCGTCGTTAAGATCCTGATAACTCTTACCAGCACGGTGGAGTTGTCTGAAAGCATTTACAATATTGATGACACATGTAACCATAGCGCTGAGAGTATTGAATTTAACGGGACGTTTTACACCGCGTCCCGTGAGCGGATCGATCTCCAGCTTATAGGTATTCAGTATATCAACAAAGGAGTCAAAACCCTCTGGTTTAAGCTCCATGATGTATCCGAAGGTACCATCCTCCGCTTCTTTTGTAAGGTATTTCGGCCACAAGAACTTATTGCTCGGTGGGCCGTCGTTTATATTATTTTGAAGATTCTTACGGAATGCAGCAGGCTTACTCATCTTGTTGATGTCATACCATTTCAACGCCCATTTCTGACCGTTGAAGCGTACGAGATAAACGATACCCTGACCACCGCTACCGATGACACTGAGTACCTTGGCTTTGCCGCCAAATTCCATCTCGACCTCCTGACCTATTTCAAGCTCTATCATATGATCTCATCCTCTCTTTCTTAGTCAAGCTCATATTCTTCAGCCGAGGTCACGAGGGCAAACCTTATTCCAGTGGCTAAACAGTATTTATGAACGTATGAATTTTCAATGCAGTAGATTACAAGATTCGGACAATAAGAGAAAGCATTCGCATCGATGAACTTGATGCTTTCCGGTAAAAATAGCTTTCTTAGCTTATCGCAGCCCGAAAAGGCTTCAGCACCTATACTGCTTACACTCGGCGGTATCTCGATGACTTCAAGGCTTGTACAGAATGAGAATGTACTATCCTCAATCTCAAGGACACCGTCGGGTATCTTAACTACCACAAGGTTCGAACACTGACTGAACGCACCCTGCTTAATTATTCTCAGTCCTTCAGGGAGCTCAAGTCCTCTCAGTCTCTTACACGAAGAAAAAGCATATTCTCCGATAGCAAGAAGGGTTGAAGGCAACTTAATAGTTCTCAACGAACTGAACTTATCGAAGCAGAATGCTTCGAGCTTTGTATATCCATCTGGAATGACGATATTTCCACTGAGTCTATATCTCAGAGCGTTACGCGGCATGAATACCATCTCGTTGATATCCATTGGTTTCTTTTTAACATTTTCTTCCTTTTTGTCTGCGTCATTCTCGTCCTCAGGAAGCACCTTCAAATGTGATTCATAGGGCCAACCTAGCAGGTAGGTATAGCAGGCAACAACAAATTCTGAAGCACTTTCCGAAAGGAAAAGATCACCAAGCATAAAGCTTTTGGCTTTCATTATAGATATTTCATGGTTTTTATCTTCAAGAAGAATTTTAAGAATTCCCATCTTATACATATTAATAAGAAGTCTACGCTCCTTATCATAATCGGGGATATGATCGCTGAGCAGACCTATAAATCTGTCTTGATTGGCTACAGCGCGTGTTCCGTCATTTACAACGATCGCACGAAGCTCATGCTGAAACTCCATAGTATTCTCAAATCCCTCGATATTCTGCGGAACAGGGGCGCCGCAGTTGGGACAAGCAGAAAGCTTCGGGTCAAGTGGTGCGTTGCATTTTTCGCATTGCATGGTCTCTCCTCCTGACTTAAGAATATAGCAGCACAATAAAAAATATGCGTATTTATATTGTTATCACGTTTAGTATAACACTTTTCCATATTGATGTCAAGGGAAAAAAGGGGTGTTATACAAAATTGAATTATCTTTTACAAAAATAGCATACTGTATTTGTGCAAAATTTTTAAGTTCATTACAGAGCGTAATATCGCCAAAAAATATCAGCGGCATATTTGGTTGCACCAATTTTTGTAAACTTGATTTTCGATTAAACCACAGGTATAAATTTGATTAAAATGCATAGATTTTTTTGATTAATTTTGTTTATCACGCAGACTATTGATTTACAAAAAGTTGTTGAAATTCTTAAAGAAATGTGATAAAATGAATTATGGATATCAATAGTGGACTAGTACAGGGGTAATGTCGCAGGCTAACGGTTCGTGAGACATGAAAAAAGGAAGCGTTTGCAGATATCCCGCGGCAGTATAAGGTCTAATTGATCAAAGGAGGTTCGATATAATGAACAGAAACAAGAAAAAAGGTGTTTTCAGAACAGTCACTGCTTGTACACTGTCAGCTATAATGCTATTGTGCAGCAGCTGTGGAGGACCACCTGCCGGAATAAGACAGGGAGGCGGAAAGATTGCCGTTATTACAAAGCAGCCAATCTCTTTCTGGGATGATGTAAAGGCTGGTGCTGAAGACGCAGGAAAAGAACTCGGCTACGACATAATTTACAGCGTTGCAGAAGGCGACAATGACTACGCTACACAGATTGAAAGCATCAAGAACGCCATAAAGGAGAAAGTTGACGCTATCGTTATTGCTCCGAACGGACGTACAGAACTTAACGAAGTTCTCCAAGAGGCAACTGACAAAGGTATTAAGATAATTGCAATTAACTCCGATGTAAAATCAGATGATGCCGAAAACCCGCTTACACTTTCTCTTGTTAACTCGTCAGATTTTGACGGTGGCGTATGTGCTGCAAGAAATGTCCTAAAGAGTTGGAAAGATAAGGGTAAGGATGTCAGTGATATCGGAACAATCGGTATGATAGAGAGTACAGCTGCAACATCCGATATGCGTATGTTCGGCTTCTTCGACACTATGAAAAAAGCAATCGGCAAAACTAGCGGTGTTGAATTCCCTGAGCTCAGTATGATTGCCGTTCTCATGGGTATGGACGGAGGCGCACCAGTTGAAGCATTTATGTACGATTCCGATAATTCTGCAAACGGAGAAGGTGGAGACGCCGCTGCTTACGGTGCTGAGGACGGAGACGCTGCTGCTGCAGGCAATACTGATGCAAATGCTGCAAACGGAAGTCAGCAGGAAGAAGCAGAGCTTTCAGCGGCTGAGCTTGAGGTTCTTGCAAAGCAGAAGGAAAAAGCCGATGCCGACGCTCGTATCAAAATGGCTATTGTATCACGCTTCAGACGTACAGAACCTTGTTCAAAGCGTAAGGAAGCCAAAGAAAAGGCTTTGGCTATGATAGATCAGAATCCTGATTTGTCTATTCTCTTTGGTACAAATACAAACATGACGCTAGGTATTTGCGACGCTATCAACGAGCGTGGTCTTTCTGGAAAGGTATTCGCTGTAGGTTTCAATACTGATGATGAGATCATAAGCAATATCAAGAACGGCGTGCTTCAAGGTACAGTTGTTCAGAATCCTTACGTTATGGGTTATGTTGGTGTCAAGTTCGCTACAAGTGCCATAAACGGCGACAACATTACTTCTCACCTTAATACAGGTGTAACATTCGTTAACGCTGACAATATGAACAATGACTTCATCAAGCTCATATTGAATCCGCAGGCAGACATTACTTAAATAGGAGGCGAGAATATGGCAAAGAATAAGAAAAAAGGCGCCTCGAGCGGATTTATTGTTGCTGCAATCCTCGTTGCGTTGATGTATATCCTGAATACCGTTCTTGTATGGAACATCTATACAAACAATAATACCACAAATACACAGACATCTATGGCTAACCGTGCTATCAACAGTATCAACGGTGAGCTTTCAAACCTTAACACCAATACCATCGGTCTTGCAGCTAACCTCTATGACAACCCTCTTGAGATAGTTGGCGATACAGAACGTATCTATGCTAATATCATAGGTTACGAGAAAATGTTTGAAAGCCTTGATATGCCTGAGTCAGTTATGAAGAGATATAACTACGCTAAGTCGATTATCACAACTTTCAAGCAAAAGCTTGACTCTCTTGGAACCAATCAGATCCAAGAAAACGACGCATCAGTTATGAACGAAACTCTTAAACAGGAGCTTTATCCTCTCCAGGTAACTGCCGAGCAGATGCTCACAGCGACTATCAGCATAGTTAATATCGAGACAGGTAAACTCGCAAGAAGAAACGCTATCAGAGCTTATGTCCTCATGGGACTCATGGCTCTCATTGCAGTTCTTTCAGAGTTAGCTATCTGGATTTTCGCACGCAGATCAAAGAAGGCAAAAGCTGAACTCGAAGAGCGTGAACTCCGTCTCGCAGAGGTTGATGCTAAGCTCAAGAATACACGTCAGAAGGCTACTGACCTCGCTGTAACAAATGTTCTTACAGGTATGAAGAACCGTTACGCTCTAGATAATGATATCAGCGAAAGACTCGAATCCGGAAGATTCCAGATTGCAGTATTCGATATGGATAACTTCAGAAGTATCAATGATACTTACGGTTATGACTTCGGTGACGAGTACCTTGCTGCAGTTGCTGAAAAGCTCAAGGAAGAGTTCGGCGATGTTGCTGAAATCTACAACATTACAGGTAATGAATTCTGCTTCGTATTCAATAAGAACATCTCCGAGAGCCAGGCATCTGGTATCGCTCAGAACATCCAGCGTGTAATGAGCAGTCCTTATGAAGTACTGAACCTCAATGTTCAGCTTCCTTGCTCAGGTGCGGTATACCACTACCTCCCTGGAGACTGTCTAAACGTAAACTCACTGCTTGTTAAGCTCGACACTGCTATGAGAAACGCTAAGATGAACGGTGGAAACATGATTAACAATGTTATGAATATGTAATATTGTATTAAAATGGCGGCTGTCAACACTGACAGCCGCCTGTTTTTATGGCAAATTGCAGAAAAATAAAGATAATAATTGACATTACGTAGAAACTGTGATAAAATATACCTATGTTATATGATAGGTAGGTGTTTCGGAGTGAAGAGAGCAAAAAAGAAGAAAAAGAAATATGCAGTCTACAAGTCCTCAACAGGTTCCTATTGCTATCTATACGTTGATACTCTTGAAGCTCTCGAAGGCACAGGTTTTGAAGACATAATCTCCGAAGAACAGCTTCCCGTAGTCTTTGACGGACGCGGTGGCTACTACCATTTCAGAGAAAACGATTATGGTTTCTTGCGTATAATCGAATCAGACAAGGAACAACCACTCACATTGGAAGAGATGTTCGACAAAAATTCTCCCGATTTCAAGCTTGGTTGGATATCTCCTGACGGCGATACTTACTCCTGTGCATTCACAAATCATAGCAAATGCGCAAGGATGATTGTTGAGAAATATTATCCCGATTCAAAATATCCCGAAACTGAACTTGACAGACAAGGTTGGTTACAGGTAATTGACTCATGGAACGGAACGGAACAGCATCACGGACAATTCGTTTTCACGGATAAAGGGAAAATTACTAGCAAACAAGCTGACCGTCTCTTCGATCTAGGACTTTATGAGAATGAGGAAGTAAAAAAACTCATCTCTGACAGTGAAAATGACTGGTAATTATTAATACAATACCTATACTGCACAACAAGATTGGGTGATTTACATAAAATCGCCCTGTTTTTTGTGCAGTTTTTTTATTGACTATACTTCGTTTATGGTGTATAATAATTATGTATCAGTACTCGATAAAAACATTTATTTTGGCTTAATCGAGTGACCGTTGACTGCGGATGGTTGTTTATAAGGAGGATATAAAGATGGCTGAACCAAGATTTATCAAAACCGTGACCTTCGGCGGCTATGACAAGGAAGCCGTTATAAGAAGATTTGAATATCTAAACGAACAAGTGCATGATCTCAGGAATGAACTGAGAGTAACAAAGCTTCAGCTAGAAGCTTACAAAAAGGGAACAGATTCAGAAAAAGCTTTGGAAACTGTTCTTTCAGAAGAGCGTGCAAAGCTTACACAGGTTCAGGTTCAGAACAATACTCTAAGCCTCAAACTAAAAGCAACAGACGATGAAAACAATACACTCCAAGAAGAAATAAAGAAACTCAAGGATGAAATGTCTGAGCTTAACAACAAGCTCAAGAATGCAGAGTCAAAATGTGCTGCTCTTATGGCTCAGGATGAGGCTATGGCTCTCAGCAACGTATTCATTGAGGCTCAGAAGTCTTCTTCTATGCTGGAGGGTACAGCCAAATCAAAGGCTGCCGAAATAGAGTTCAAAACTAAAAAGCTTGCCGAAAGTATTGTTTCGGAAGCCAATACAGAAGCACAACAGATAATATTCGAAGCTGAAAGAACTGCCGCTGAGAAAATTACCGAAGCAAAAAACCGTGCCGAGGAAATGAATGTGGCTTCAAATAATCTTAGAGCTTCTATTCTCGAAAACGTAAACACGCTAAAAAAACATATGGGGCTAGTAAGAGATTCCCTAGAGGGTTTCCGCAAAGAAGGAATAAGCCGTCTTGTAGAAGCTGACGAGTGCCTCAATAAAACTGAGGCTACCCTCAATGAGGGCGGCGTCCCTGTATTTAAACAACCTGAATATTTCGAACCAGAAGTTCCAGAAAGACCTACTCTGCTCTCTGAAAAAATGAGAAGCGATGACGAAAAGCGTAAACAACAGGAAGAACTTGATAAGCTCAAGCAAATGGCTGAATCTATAGGCACTAAAAAAGATGAAAATGCCAAAGACGATGGGAATAAAAATACTACCGACAACGAACAGAAAAAGAGTGACGAAAAAAATGAAGGCGGCGAAAAGAAGGGAAAAATAGATCTAGCCGCTCTTGCAGCAAAAGCTAATTCCATTGGAAAAAAATAAAGCAAAAATAGTTTCTTAAATGTCATAAGGAGTTTTTATAATTATGAGTGAATTGATCATTGTAAAACCGGAAAAATGCGTGGGATGTAACGCTTGTGTAAGAGAATGTCCCGCACCCGAAGCCAATATGACAAAGCAACTGGAAGACGGTCGCTTTATCACTATGGTTAATCCTTCAAAATGTATCGCCTGCGGTGAGTGCGTTAAAAAGTGCAACCATGGCGCGAGAGATTATATCGACGATACAGATGAATGTATCACCGATCTTCTTAAGGAAAAAATCATCATTATGGCTTCTCCTGCTATCAAGACCATTCTCCCCACAAAGTGGAAGGGTGTTCTCGATTGGTTCAAAAAACAGGGATGTACTATCTTTGACGTATCCCTCGGTGCCGATATCTGCACATGGGCTCATGCAAGAACTATCGATCAGGACAAGATTGGCAATATAATAACACAGCAGTGCCCTGCTATAGTTAAGTATATCGAAACCTATCAGCCAAAACTTCTTCAGAACCTTTCTCCTATTCATAGTCCTATCGCATGCAGCGCTATATATATTGAGAAATATCTCCGCAGAAATAACCCTATCGCTGTTATTTCTCCATGTATCGCAGAAGCTTACGAGGCAAAGGATACAGGCCTTGTTAAGTACAATGTTACTATCAAGAAGCTTCTTGAATACTTTGAGAGAAATGATATCATTATTCCGATAGACACTTCCGAAAATTACGAGTACAAATTCGACGATATGCAGGGACAGCTCGGTTCTATCTACTCACGTCCAGGCGGACTCAGAGATAATATATGGATGCAGGATCCCGATGTTAATATCACAAACTCTGAAGGTGTACACAAGGTTTTCGGTGAAATAGATATGTACGGAAGAATGCCTGAATCCAAGCACCCGAAGGTATTTGACGTGCTCTCATGTGAATTCGGTTGTAATATAGGCCCCGCTTCTGGCACAAAGCAGACTGTTTTCGATGTTATGGCTACTTCAAGAGCTATAGAAATAGAAGCAAAGAGCCGTCGCAAATCAACTGGTATCATGGGACGAGGCGACGACAAGCTCTTTAAGAAGTTCGACGATGAGCTTCGTGTTGCAGACTTCCTAAGAAACTACAAACCCTCAATGCCTTCTCCTGTTCCGAATGTGGCACAACTTGCACCTATTTTCGAAAAAATGGGTATGCATACAGAAGAAGATCGTAGCTATGACTGTCATGCCTGTGGATACAATACCTGCCGTGATATGGCTACAGCTATATACAGAGGTCTCAATACTCCCGATAACTGTATCGTGCATGCTAAATCAGTCCTTATCGCAAGACATTCTGCCCTCAACAGACAGAACGAGCAGCTTTCTGAGATTACCGAAGAAGTTCTTGCACTTTCCGAAAAGCTCAAGAGCAATGTTTCAAATATCACAGAAAATATGGAGAATATCGGTGAATCCACAGCTGCTACAAGCGAAAGAGCTGCAGTAGTAAAGGATCTTCTTGAGAATGTTGTTTCATTCTGTAATGATAACTCTACTATGGATGCAGACAGTGTTTCTCAGCTCACATCTATCCTCGAAACAACTATAAATGCATTCAGTGCCCTTGATGATAATGTTACTATCACAAACGAAAGCTCTGAAACTATCAACAATTCCATTAATGATATCATATCGCTTGTTGGCGATATCAATAATGTACTTGTGAAGGCAGATCAAACTGAAAAGGTCGATATTTCCGATGTCACAGGCGTAAAAAAACCTGTTGAGGAAAAGAAAACAGAAGAAAAAAAGTAATAATAAACTAATTTTCCCCGTGCCCAGAATGATAATGTGAACTGGACACGGGGGTTCTTCATATGCTGTCAATTATTCAGTTTTACTGTCAAGAATTATAGCTGAGAGATTATATCTTCTGTAACAATGGGGCTCATATATCCTTACTTTATTATAGTTTACTTCTTCAACAGTTATGGCGTCCTCGTTGAAAGCAGCAAGAAGTCCGTCGTCCGACATTCTTAGTATTGCTCCGGTATCAAGTTCATCAAGGTGACCCGACCTGTACATATCTATATTATACTTCGCAATAAGAGCTTCGGGACGTGAGAAGCAAAGAACTGCAAACAAAAGTGTAAAAATAACAGCAAGATGTTTCGAGAACTTCATATCATAACGGAACTGCTTTATAATCACAAGCACGAATATCAGTGCAAGTAGTACCATAAACCAGCTGGTATACACCCTAAGCTCGGTAAGTCCATAATTGTCGATATACATTATCATTTTGCTCATAGCTGTGGCGATAAGGATAAGAGTGAAAATGCTTAATATTACACTGTAAAGCTTGAGCGCAAATGGTTTTTCCTTGCCTGCTTTCTTTGAAAAGAGACTTATGAAGCAGAGAACCAGAAGGTTTATTACTGCAACTGCAAAGAGCTCGAAGAAACCCTTTCTTGCGTAATCTGCATATGTAAAACCATTTGGAAGATCACCGCTGAAAGCAGATAGAAAGTAACTTGCCTGTGAGAAGAAAAACATCACATAAAGAATACATAGAGGAGTTACAGCTGTATACATTATAAGATTACTGATAAAACGCATATTGAAAAGGTTTTTTAAACAATTCTGCTCATCAAGAGGCTTTATTTTATCACGATGAGTATTAGCGTAAAGCATTCCGAAAAGGTACATTGAACAGGGGATAGCTAAACAAAGCTGAAAAATGATTTCCCATATCTCATCACTGAATATTCTGTAAAGTATATTTGTAAGCATTTCCTCAAGCCCATCATCTGCAGACATAAGGAGCGAAGCCACTACTGCTGTAACAGGTATAGTAATAAGCAGTCCTATTATTATGTACTTTACATTCGATCCTGCTTTCGACTTAGATAGACGATCCTGTGTTATCGCCGCTTGCTTACCGAAATGTGAGAAAGGATACTCGAATAATGCTTTGCACACTGCAAATGGCAAATAGCGCTCAATATCCTTATTTCCAGCAGAAGTAGAGTACACAAGATAAGCTCCTGCACCGAAAATAAATACTGCGTCAAGGTTCTTTATAAAGTTGTTTGCTGTTATTGAGAAAACAAAGCTGAAAACATACAGTACAATTGCATTTATCTTATTAAAAGCCGAGAAGTTGCACCCCTTTTTCTTCATGTATATTATTGCTGCGGTAATAATAGATATAAATACTCCGGTAGTAATGAAGCCCATAACGTAATAAATGACATATCTCACAAAAGCAAATGCGGCTATTATCGAAAACACTGAAAAAGCTACCTCTAACTTAGTGTATTCTGGCTTTTCCTTGACCTTACACACAGCCTGCGGTATATATGGAACCTGCGGTCCGTTATAAATATTGTTATTCATTGTCGTTTACTCCTTTTTTTATTTTCAAAAACTATTACAAGCGGATAAGACACTGTCAGTTATGCTTTTCACTCCCAATGACGAAGTGTTATCAGATAGTTTTCTTTTTTAAGTGCTTTTATCTCCATATCCGTTTTTTTATTTGTATACTTATATATCAGC
>JAEEGL013317340.1_pt1 | contig 21004 bp, 20 predicted proteins | sample 9134231 | NCBI WGS metagenome assembly JAEEGL01 (sample SAMN16246548, study PRJNA631951) | gut metagenome | biome: gut microbiome; feature: rumen; material: fiber-attached | host: Bos | place: Iran: Karaj | collected 2018-10 | reverse complement strand
GATTGTAGTCGCCTTTCTCTATCGCGTTTATCGTCTGACGGGATACGCCCACTTTGTCGGCGAGATCCTGCTGGGACAGATCCATGGCGGCTCGGGCGGATTTGAGCTTAAGATTCTTCATCAGCCAATGCCTCCTTCTTTGATGACCACATAGCACAACCATTTTTGCAAAATGTCAACTATATACGACATAAAGTCGCAGATAATTTTCTGAGCGGCTGACCCTTCTTATTAAAAAAGACACTGTACGCAAAACTGAACGCGATTTTTCGATTTTGCGTTCAGATTTACGTAAATTCAAGCATATTTACGCTGGACTGTACGCTCTGAGCTCGATTTGCGTTCAGATTTACGTAAATTCAAGCAAATTTACGCTGGACTGTACGCTTTGAGCTCGATTTGCGTTCAATTTACGTAAATTCACTTTGCACGGTTCCGGTGTGGAATTCGTGCTGAAGTGTTGCGATGTTTGAGGTCAATTTACTGCCATGCGTTTTTCGTGAAGCCGCTTCGTGCACTTTTTCGTGCTGAAAGTCTCAAATATCAGCACGAAAAACGCACAGCAGTGAAGTTGTAATGAATTTGAATCTTATATTAACAAGAAAACAGATGGGATTAAGAGTCCTGCTCATCTGCAGTGAATATCCGCCACTCATATTCACTGCTTTTTCTTTTTGGGTTTCGGTGCAGGCAGCTCATCATACATGCTGCTTATCAGTTTAGTTAAGAACTCCATGTTATCAACGTCTTCTACCAGAAGCATTTCTTTTGCACCCTCATAGGGAAGTTCCTTTTCCGCATCGGGCATTAAAGCAAGGGCAGACTTGACGGGCTTAACAAGAAAACGGTCATCGTAGATCCCGCCTACTATCCTGCCGCGGTAGTAGATGATATATTCGCCCATCATGGCCTTATATGTTATCTCATCTAATCCGGACAACTGATCTGATATGAAATCAAGATACTCTTTTGACGATGCCATCTTTCAACCTCTCGAAAAACTATTTTACGGTGATCACAAAAGGCGCGATCCTGATATCTTCGTCACCGTTATCAGCGACCTTATCAAATTCTTCTTTGAGATGATCCGTTCCCTCCTGATCGACCAATACGATCTTTCCCTCAAACTGCTTTGGTTCTTCCTCAAAACGTCTAAGACTGTTATCGGAGACTTCGCAGAGAACAAAAAGTTTTTCGGAATCATTAAGATTGACATAAATATAATATCTTGCGCCATATCCGAAATCCGAAAATGAATATCCGCCGGCTTCCCTTCTCTGTATTATGTGGTAATTGGTGACCGTGACAGATTCACCGTCAGTAAGTGAGAGATACGAAGAATCCAGTGGCTTAGGAACTGGTCTCAATAAGAAAAATAATAACAGTCCGGAAAGCAGAACGAATGCAGTTGCATAAATAACGGGGCGGTGCCTGATTATCCACCTAACCGTTACACGTCTGTAAGAACCCATATCTCTCCCCCTTAAAATTCCTTATAACTTTGATTATACATTATGATTTCCGGAGTATCAGGAACAAAGAACACATCAATTCAAAAACAGTATTATTGCCATGCCAATATAGTATGTTTGCATATACCTCTTTGCGTTTATACTCAAATCAAAAGGAGGTTTCCATGGCTGCATTTGAAAGGATCTTAAGCGGCATTCCGGAGATGGATGCTGCATTCGACAATATAAGACTCGGCGATAATGTCGTCTGGCGTGTATCGGATCTGGATCAGTTTAAGCTGTTCATGGAACCTTATGTCGAGCAGGCGATAAAAGATAAGCGCAACATCATTTACTTCAGGTTTGCAAGCCACGATCCACTCGTGGAAGACAGACCCGAGATCAAAACGGTCACCATTCCCTTATCCCATAGATTCGAGACGTTCACGGTCGATATCCACAACGTGATCGAGAAAGAGGGCTTTGACGCATTCTATGTTTTCGACTGCCTGTCTGAATTACAGACAGCATGGGCGACAGACCTCATGATGGGAAACTTTTTCAAGGTAACATGCCCGTTTCTGTTCATACTTGATACGGTCGCATTCTTCCCGATCATCAGAGGCAAGCATTCCTCCGATTCGATCAACAAGATCCTGAATACCACACAGCTTTTCATCGATGTATATTCGGACAAAAGAAATATCTATGTCCGTCCCGAAAAAGTATGGAACAGAACCTCCGATACGATGTTCCTGCCGCACACATATGAGCCTGATACCGGCAGATTCCAGCCGATCCTGGACGGCGTTAAATCGAGCAGATTCTACCAGACTTTAGGTCAGGTCCAGCGCTCGTCCGAAGAACAGTTCTCGGACTCATGGGACAGGTTTTTCAACCGCACGAAGATCCTTCACGACAGTAACGCTGACATAACCGAAGAGTGCACCAGGATGTGCAACATCATGATGACAAGAGACGAGAAGATGCGCGAGATGGTTAGGAGGAATTTCGAGCCTGAAGATTATTTCGCGGTAAGAAATCACATGATCGGGACAGGCATGATAGGCGGAAAAGCATGCGGCATGCTCCTTGCCAGAGCGATAATCAGGAACAATGAACCTGATATAGCAGATTACTTAGAGCCCCATGATTCGTTCTATGTCGGATCTGATCTTTACTACACCTACATCGTGGATAACGGTCTGTGGAACCTCCGCATAAACCAGAGGACCGAAGAAGGATATTTCACGCTCGCGGATGAGTTTGCAAAAAAGATCATGGAAGGTGAATTCTCCGCCGCGATGCGCGAGCAGTTCGTGCACATAATCAAGTACTACGGACAGGATCCTTATATCGTGCGTTCGAGCAGTATTCTCGAAGACGGATTCGGCAATGCTTTTGCGGGCAAATATGAGTCTGTATTCTGTGTTAACAGAGGCACTCCGGAAGAACGGCTTCAGGAGTTCGAGAATGCGATCAAGACCGTATATGCAAGCTCGATGAGCCTGTCGGCATTAGACTACAGAAAGCGCCGCGGACTCGACAAGCGTGACGAACAGATGGCCCTTCTTATCCAGCGCGTATCGGGTTCTTACTACGGCTCTTATTACATGCCTTGCGCAGCCGGTGTGGGCTATTCCTACAGTCCGTACAGGGTCATGAAGGAATCAGATCCTACAGCGGGAATGTTAAGGCTCGTAATGGGATTGGGGACCTCCGCCGTTGACAGGACTGAAGGATCCTATCCCCGCATCGTTAATCTCGATATGCCCGAGAAGTCCTCTTATTCATCGTCTGCCGACAAGCACAAGTTTTCGCAGGGCAAGGCAGAGGTCATAAATATGTCCTCTCACACTCTGGAAAAGCTCACTTACGATAAGCTCGAAAAGGACATCCCGAGATATCTCGAAAACGTACTTCTGGAACACGATTACGAAGCCGAATCCAGGCTCCGTGAGATGGGACGCCCGAGGCAGATCAAGTTCATCTCATGCAAAGGACTGGTCTCAAACAAACAGCTCATGGAACAGATGAAAAGACTCCTGCACTGTATACAGGATGAGTACGACTATCCTGTCGACACAGAGTTCACCATCAACATCTCTGATAACGGCGATTATTCCATTGACCTCCTTCAGTGCCGCCCTTTGCAGATACAGAAAACATCCTCAGGTACGGTAATACCTGAAGGAATACCGGAAGATAAGATCCTTCTGGAGAGCAAAGGTGCTTCAATGGGTATGTCCAAAGCAAACACACTCGACATCATCGTTTATGTGGATCCCATCAAATACTACAATATGCCGTACAAGGACAAGCCAGCCGTTGCAAGGCTTATCGGCAAACTCAACTGGCATTACAGGGATCAGGGCAAGCACATGATGCTGATAGTTCCCGGCCGTGTCGGAACAACATCACCCGAATTAGGTGTTCCGACAGCATTCGCTGATATAAGCGCTTTCGAGATCATATGCGAGATGGAGGAATCCCGTGCAGGCTACAACCCTGAACTGTCCTACGGAAGCCATATCTTCCAGGATCTTGTCGAGGCGGAGATCCTTTATACTGCTGCATTCAATAATTCAAAGACGATAAGTTTCCATCCCGAGAGGCTTTTCTCTTCTCCTGATGCTGCAGGCGATTTCGCGGGAGAGACAGACCTTACGGATATAGTCCATGTTTTCGATGTTTCGGGAAGAGACTGCAAAGTCTATAACGATATCGCAAACGAACATCTCGTGATCACCTGCTGAAAAACGTACAGCAGTCAGTTGTGATCACACTCTGCCCATTACATTTTCAAAGAAAAAAGGGTGCTCCGTTTCCGGAACACCCTTAACCATCATTAGTTTATCACTCCGGATTCTGGATAATGAGCAGACCGTCTGAAGAGATCGTTCCCTCCATAGGGAGTGTGAAGATATTCTGGCGGTCTCCGTCGATAAGGACTGATTTAGAACCGTCCGCATTGTCGGTAACAGTTGTAGACATCAGAGAACTTCCACCGAGCATTTCCTTGACATACGTAACAGCCTTGTCCGCATCAGCAAACTTAATGCATATGACAGCAATATGACGGTGCTCATCATCTACTCCGTGCGCAACGAATCCGTCATAGGAAACCTCAGGTTCAACAACAAATCCCTTTGCCTGATAATCCCTGCAAAGATCGATGATCTGCTGATCCTTGAAGTCTTCGGGAGCAGCCTTGTTCTCTCTGCCGGATTCTTCAGAAGGTGCATACTGCATCAGACCATCATACATAACTGATCCCATATAGCGTTCGTCGATCTCGAAGAAATATGATTGTGCCATATCACGGGCCGTGTAGCCCACACAGTCTTTGATCCATACATCTTTTACAAAATTGACTCCGTCATCCATGGACTTGAACTTGGCCCAGCACATATATGAATCAGGCGCTTCTTCTTTATACATGCGGAATCCTTCCACGTAATTGTAATCAGAAGCTCCGATCTGGGATGCCATGACAGGCTCTACGACAAGACCTTTTTCCTCATAATCCAAAACCATCATCTTGATCGTGGGATCAGTATATCCGGTAAAGACTTCCGCTTCGTTCTTATCGTCTTTTTCGGCCCCGTCATCATTTGACTTATCATCTTTTATATCGTCATCTTTATCCGGCTTTTTAGTATCGCCGTCATCCTTTATCTCTTCTGATCCGGACCTGTCATCGCCGGATCTGCCGGAGCCTGAACCGGACTTCTTATCAGAACATCCGAATACCGACAAAGCCATTACTGCGCATACCAAAACTGCAATGATTCTTCTAAATGATTTCATTTTTTCTTCCTCCTAAATCTATCCTTTATTTTTTTTATGTGACCGTTTCCCGTTTATACCAACGGAAGCTCGATCGTTAAGTTGTATTCGCCGTCATAATAGACTGTAGTGATATAGCATGTTACAAGTTTATAAAATGTTGTGTTGCCTTCTGCATATGTTGCACGGTCGTACTTTTCGCCGGGTGCCACTTCCACGCCATAGCTTACATGACAGTCCCAGGAATTGTCATTGTGTTTGTCATAAGTTGTAACACGATATTCCGGATCTATTTCGGAATACTCACATAGGATATCATACAATTTATCAATTAATTCTTCTGCGAATTCGGCATCGTCAGTCTCAAGCTTTATGATCGCTATACCGTTCGGCGCGACTACGAATGTACCGTCATCAGCAACTGTGACATTGCGCATGGTAACGCTTGTGATACAGTTCATGGCATCGGCATTCTTGAACAGATATGCAAGCTTTTCCTCATCCATCAGACGTGGTGCCACATCAAATCTGTCAGGATATTCGCTTACCAAATCACCTGTCGATACCCTTGTTAATTCAAGGAGCTTTTCGACTGTCTCGTCTGCACTCAGGCCTTCAATAGAATAAGGCTGGGGCTTTTCTGCTGTCGTAGCTGCGGTCTGGGTCGTTGCATCAGTTGCAGCTGTTGTTACATCTGTCTGAGTCATGACCGTATCATCACTTGCGGTGATATATTCAGTTGTCGTCTCTTCAATCGTAACTTCTTCCGTGACCGCAGGCTTTGTATCAGCCTTCTTATTGACTATTCCAATGATGATCCCTACTGTCGCTCCGACGGCGACTGCTCCGGAAACACCTCCTATCAATGCTTTGTTGATCATTATCCCTGTTCCTTTCTTCGCTGCTGATTGAGCGATCCTTGATCCGGCTCCGTTAAGAGAAGCCTTTGCTGATGCGGACAGGGTTGTTGTAAGTGAAGCCGGCATGACCTTGAAAGGTACCTGCTCTGCTTCTTTTATAAAGAGTTTGCTCAGGAACGGCAGAGCCATACCGAACAGCTTCGTCTTCTTTTCATCTTCATACTTCTCGACCTCCTTTTTAATCTTATTCCTGGCAAAGTTAAGGCGGCGGGAAACTGTACCTTGAGGAACACCTAAAGCTTCTGCGACTTCAGCGGTACTCATCTCATCAAAATAGAACAGGATAAGTGTCCTTCTGATATCCTCAGACAAAGAATTGTTGATGATATCCATGATGACCGCACGTGCTTCTCTGGATTCGATGATCGTATCCGGCAGGAAATCCTCAGGCATAGCTTCGATATCGTCAAAGAACTCATCATCCGCGTTGTCTGTCCTCGTCCTTGTAAGACGGTTGAGAGACTTGTTGGCAGCGATCTTTTTAAGCCACGGCAGAACCTTGCTCTTATCCTGAATAGTGTCATAGGATTCGATCAAGGTTACGAAAGTATCCTGAACAACATCCTGTGCATCCGCCTCATTCTTGAGCAGTGCAAATGCAGTCCAGTATACAGCCTTGTAGGCCTCGTTATAGATCTTTTCGAGTTCCTTTTCGTTCATCCTGCTTTGCCTCCTTTTGTCCGCATCTGTCTTATAGACACATAACAGATGCGTTTTCTTCGGTGGTCTTCAAAAAATTTTTCCGTTTTTTATAATAACATTCCGAAAAGGGGGCTGGCACAGCGAGAATCTGATTTTATCTGCCGCCAAAAATTGTCCGGATCCTGCTGTCTACAGCAACGGTCACGGTATCCAGATCCTTCTGTCCGAGGAAGTATCCGGGAAGCTCTTCAGATATTATCTTCATGACCGCGTTATCTGTAACTACAACCGAATCGATCTCCTCTATCGTCTGAAGGAAGATATCCGGAAGTGCCGAACCGGGGACGAAGAAACTGTTTTCCCTGTACACAGAATCATTGACCAACTCCGGATCGGATGTATAGGCGCGGAAAATATTCCTGTTATGCTCCTTCTCTTTTTCGACCATGGCCATAACAGCCAAACGGTTAACGGGGATTGCTGCCTGAGTCTCCTGCTGGATCTCTTTGCTGAGCATGAGATCGAGAAGCGCATATGCTCCCTCTATAACCTTCGTGCCTGCCGTAACCGAGAATGAATTGGTGATATTAGCTGAAGGCCCGTTTCCTTCCTTTGAAGGAAGACCTGTTATCTTCAGATTGTCATGAAAGTAATCAACATGGGCAAGACTCGCCAGTGAATAAATATCCTCAACATATACCGCTTTTTTCGCCGGAATGAGCTTTCCGATATTCTCGATCTCCCGGATCTCCCATGTCGTTATATAAGCTTTGCCCTCGGGAACATTGTCTTTGAATAACACCGCCAGATCCTTGAATTCATTGCCGGCAAAGGCCGTCGGGTTATTTCCGGACCACTTGGCATAATCAGCCTTGATACACATATTCATGAAATGCATACGGCTGGTCTCCTGTGTTGCAGGTTCGATCCCGTCAAGCTTTTCTTTTACAAAGGAAGCATACTGTTCGTATGTAAAACCTTTCTGCTCCTCATCCAGCAATGAGCTGTCGGTAACTATTCCGGCAATCCTGAACGCGGTCGGAATAAAGAATGTGCTTCCGGCTGTCTCCGATGCGTCGATAACGTTTGTGTAAAACTCAGAAAGACTGAAAGACTCACCGTCCAGATAAGGCTTAAGATCCATAAGAAATTCGCTGTCCAATATATCCGCAATCCCTGATGCACCAAGGATAACATCAGGACCTTCTCCGGAAAGGATGTCAGATCTAAGGTCTCTGCCTGCCATCACTCCGGCACTGTACATCTGAATATCCGACCCGTCTATTTCTTCCGTTGAATCCTTATCAGAAAGATAACTGTACGGATCGTAAGAAACCATCTGAGCATAGTAATCCTGATTCAGCATATTAAATGTCTGCAGAGCCTTCGATTCGAAATAAGAGATCTTGTCTTTCGTATCAGCAACCGTAAGCACAGCCTTTCCAGCATTGGGATTCTTATCTGCCTTCTCCATCAGATAAACGACTGAAGGAGACAGCATTCCCATATATTCCTCGTACTCCTGAATGCATCCGAGGATCACCTTATTGTCGTCACAATACAGAACAAAGGAATTTTGAGTCTCATATCGGTTAACATCACAACTGTTGAAATCCAGCCTGCATACTTCCTTCAGGTTTTCGATGTCATATTCAAAAACGCCTGTCGACCTTGTCAGATATGTCTTTCCGTCTCCGGTAATGGAAATATTTCCCAGATCTGATATCTGTTTCAGATCCGTAACTTCTGTCAGCTGTCCCGTAGCAAGATCGAGTTTTAAAGTTGCAAACTGATCATCGCCATAAGCTTCTATATAAAGATTGCCGTTATTGTCTCCTATAAGACTTAAGACAGCCGAAACCCCTTTCGGTCCGAAAACATCTTTGAAATCGACGGTATATAGTGCCTTCCCGTCCTCAGCTACAACTATATGTTCGTGGTTTTTTCCGTAATATAAACTGTCTATCTGAAATACCTCATAGTCATTGATCACATTGACACTGCTTACATAACTGTATTCTGCCTGGGGAAGATCCACATCGATCTTTTCGATCGTCTTGGAGATCAGGCCTGTGTCCGGGTCAAGCTCGCAGGTGTATAATTCCTTTTTCTGCATTTTCGTGAAGTAGAACCGGATGCCATTATCCCCTTCGTCAAAAGCCATCAGGATATCACCAAAGTAATCCTGATCGACATCAGACAGCTCGTCACTGACATTTATCATATTAAGGAGACTTCCGTCCATATCAAAGATCTCGATTAATTTCTCCGTTGAGGATACAGAATATGACCCGTTCGCAAAATTCTGCCCCTGAAACGTGGAATAATACATCACAAACTTATCATCAACGAGCCACGGACCTGCAGAATACAAAACACCTGCGGTATCCTCGCTGAAGTTCGGAACCAGTTCCATTTTCCTCGTTGTATACCACGGATCATCCTCGGAAACAGTCTTCTTCTCATCTTCCTCATCTTTAGGTTTCTGACAGGAAGCGATCGAAAGAGTGACCGACGACATCATGATCACGGAAAGAATAAACGTTATGGCCTTTTTAGTATTCCTCATAAATAAACCCCACAGATCTTTTTTACGGCGCGGCATGACCCTGATTCCGCGCAATTATCCCCATTTATATCTGTTTACAGTAATTAATCTATAACACCGATATATCCAAATGGCATCAAACAAATGACAAAATAATTTGTAAAAATACATTCCTTAAAATGCCGGTGTGCTAAACTGTATGAAAGCACATGGAAAGGGGACAGCGTTATGCCTAATATCAGATTCAATAATTACAATAACACCTATGAATCGTTTAGCCAGTCATCAAGCGAAAGCCGCACACACGAAAAAGTGGCGGACGTAAACAGAAATGTTAATGACATGCGAAGCGAGATATTGAAGCTTCAGATAATGGTCAAAGCAATGTACAATGTCTTGATCGAGCAGGGTGTTGATCCCGCCCTTATCGATTCCAAGATCGATGAGATAGTTGCAGATCCCAAGACATTTGAACCAAGCCCCAAGGACTCAATGCCCTGCCCCAGATGCGGAAGACAGGTCCTCGACAACGGCAATATTCCCCTGGTCGGAACATGTCTTTACTGCGGAACAACAGTTAAGTTCACTCCCAGATTCGATTTTGGTGATCAGGAAGAAAATCCCGAAGAGAACGATCAGACGAACATTTAAACCGGTTGTTTTTTCGATGAATAAACGTCTGATGCAACGGATAAGGTGTCTGTTTTGGCGAATAAGCTGCCAAACCTATATGTCTTCCAAAAGATCGTAAAGTCCGTCTTCCGACAGGACTCCTCTTTTCAACGATTTGGGAAACATGCCTTTCTCATCGGCTTCGAAATCACCCTTAAATCCCGAAGAAAGGTATTTATCAAGGATCTTCATATCATCCTTTGAAGCACTGCCGTTAAGCGCTTTGTCGAAAAGACTTTCCATAAGCTTTACGCGTTCTGTCCTTATACTCTTCTCTGAAGCATCTTCAGGAACGATAATATCTTTGCTCTTCAGTTTATAGTGTGTGATGAGCATGTCATAAGCCTTATCCTTATCTGAATGCGTAAAGAAGCAAAAAGGCTTTATGAGAGATATGCTTTCAGGAACAATTACATCATGACCTTCCGTATATAATGCCGCAATGATTCCGGTCTGTCTTAATTCGGCGATCAGGGCAATATCATCGGGGTTTATGTCTTCCAGCTTAAGAAGGATATATCTCTTATTCTCTTTCCGGGATCTGGCCATATTACGAATGCCTTTATCAGATAAATTCCGGCTTGATGAACTCCACGCCGTTCTTCAAAAGTTCTTCTATGAAGATACGGTAATATCCGGGAACCATCTCATCAGTCTCATCGTGAGCGTGGGTAAGAAGTATATGGCTGCTTCCGTCTTTAAGAAGAGCTGCGCCGTCTTCAGGAGAGGTATCATATATCCTTCCCATAACGTTTTCCAAAGTAAAACCGCTTCCGGGGCGTATGCAGTATTCCATGAAATCGAATGTCCAGAAAGTATCTATATCCTTATCAAGACCTCTTTCTTTCCACCAGGGATACTGAAGCTTTGTATCGTCGACTTTGTCAAAGCCGTTCTCTTTAAGATACACCTGAAGAAAGTCCTTATTGCTGCCTCCCTTATCACCATACGGGAAACGGAAAGGCCTGTATTTTCTTTCAACTCCGGCCTTTTCATAAAAGCTGTTAAGGAGTTCCTCGTTCTTTTCGATCTCTTCTTTGCATTCTTCAAAGCTCAGTTCCGAAAAATGCGGATGAGTATAGCTGTGATTGCCAACGATCATGCCGTGCTTTAACGCATAGACCAGCTGGTCGGGATAGTTTTCGGCCCACTGTCCGACCATGAACATTATCGCCTGTATGTTTTTCTCACACAGATAATCGACAATCGCGGGTGTGTTTTTAGATGATACATCATCTATTGTCAGCAATGCTTTGATCATGTTAATCTCCTCATTTTCGTGTGCTTCAAGTATACTCCATGAAGAATTCGATCTGCTCGCCGAGAGGGCCGAAGCAGAAAGCCATTCTTGCTCTGAATTCCGGATCGGATCTGATAACTATGTCCTTGGGGTCGATAAATACTTCATATCCGGCTTCTTTAACTTGGGAAACGATACCGTCAACATCATCAGTGGCAAAAGCGATATGCCTTATCGCGCCCAATTCCCTTACACCCTGACCGTTTGAGAACAACTCGAGCATTCCGTTGCCGAAGTCGAGCATTATGCCTTCAGGCCATTGTCTTACCACTTTAAATCCGAGAAGATCAATATAGAAAGCCTTTGCTTCTTCGAACTCTTTTTCCGTGCCGCACTTCATTGAGATGTGATGTAATCCTTTGATCATAAGATCCTCCACCGTTTTTCAAATTCAGCCCTCAGGCCTTATGCTTATACCATCTTTGGGGAGATACGCGAAAAAGCGCACCGTGAAAGGTATGCATATAAGGCTTGTCAGAACATCTGATACCGCCTGCGCAACCTGGATGCCGGAAAGACCCCAGATAAGGTTAAAGACCAGAAGCACGGGAATAAAGATCAGGCCATTCCTTAAAGATGAAAGGAAAGTTGCATTGAACTTGTAACCGATGCTCTGGAACGTCATGTTATTGCAGACCTGGAAAGGCACGACGAACAGCGCGATGCACTGCGCATGCAAAGCCGGTATTCCTATCCTTATGACTTCTGGATCGTTCCTGAAAAACTTAATGCACGGACCCGCATTAAAGAAGACGATCATGGATGCTGTTCCGAGCAGTATGGTTCCGAAAATGAGAGTAAAGAAAAATCCTTTGCGGACACGTGAATATTTTTTCGCACCAAAGTTGAATCCGGCAACAGGCTGAAAGCCCTGACCGATACCGAGCACCGCGCTGAAGATCAACATGCTGACCCTGTTGGCTGTGGCCATTGCCGTGATGGCGGCATCGTCAAACGGTTTGGCTGCATTATTGAGGAACATCGTCGAGATGCTCGCAAGTCCCTGACGCGCAAGGCTGGGAAGGCCTGTCGTTACTATATTTCCCAATGTGGGCAGATCAAACTTAATGTATTTGGGAACAAGCGAAGTCTGGGTCTTCTTCAGGATGAACATTGCAAGAAGAAGGATCCATGAGACATATTGGGATATCGCTGTCGCAAGACCGGCTCCGAGGATACCCATGTTCATCTTCTTCATAAAAAGAGCATCAAGGAAGATGTTGAGTATACCGCCTGATGTCAGACCGATCATGGCAAAGAAAGCGCGGCCTTCGTATCTTAAGATATTATTCAGGACGCAGCTCGATACCAGAGCGGGAGCCGCGCAGAGGATACACATTCCGTATGTTTTCGCATATGGCAATATCGTGGGCGTGCTTCCGAGAAGATTCATGAGCGGCGTAAGTAAAGCGGTTCCTAATATGAGTATGACAAAGCCTGATATCAAGGCAGTGTAAAAACCTGTCGCCGAAAACTTTTTCGCGCTCTCGATATCCTTCTGTCCGAGCATTCTGCTGATTATGCTTCCGCTGCCGTGCCCTAACATGAAGCCTATCGCCTGAAGGATAGCCATCAGTCCCAGCACAACGCCTGTAGCACCGCTCGCTGGCGTGTTGATCTGACCGACATAGTAAGAGTCGGCCATGTTGTATATGCTCGTAACGAACATACTTATCATCGTCGGAATACCGAGCCTTACTATAAGGAGCGTGACCGGCTCGGTGGTCATTCTCTCATATTGCGAATTATACTTTTTCATCGCTACCCATTATCTATAACGCCCCTGAATTCCGCAAGCACCTCTTCGTAGTTATCAGGGACACTTCTGATATATTTGTCAGTATATGTGTAAAAAGCGATAGGCGATCTGACCGGTGATACATCAAGTTCCTTACAATCCGGTAAAGCCAGCTGTTTTTTGTTCTGATAATTAATGGCGAACATACCATAATCACCGAAATAGACACGAAGACATACTCCCATATACGTAAATGTATCCAGCAGTGACGGAGTCCAAGGCTTCTTGCGTCCTCTGGATGTCTTGGGAAGGAGAAGATATCTGTCCTCAGTCTCGGCAACCATGTCTTTCTCGATATAAGCAAATATATCAAAGCGCCCGTCTTTCATACGGCCTGACTCACTTATAACTTTCTTTATACTGTTGCCTTCAAAATACACTTCGGTACGTGTGTAATCCTTACCCAAACACGAGTATCTTGTTTCCTTATGCCAGGAAGGATCAAACTTCGAAAGACCGTAATAATGCCTGATCCTGTCATTGAGCTCAAGTACATGTTTTCCGTCCGTAAAATATTGTTCTCCGGTCTCTTTGGGAGTTTTAGATACCGTCCTGGTTTTCGAATATACCTCAGTCAGAGAGACCTCTTTGTTGTCAGCTTCAAACGCCTCCGTTACACAGGAAGGGAATATGTCTTTAAGGGCTTTTTTATCCACGCCGTATTTTCCGCGCCAATGGTGCAGCGGATAGAAAAATTCTGTCTCGTATCCTTCAAAACCGCGGCCGCCGCACGGTGTGAATTTCTCTGTATATCCACGGTGTTCGGGTGTCTGGAGGACTCCGCATGCAGATAAAACACCAAGGATCACATTGATCTCCATGCCGTTCGCGTTGATTATCTTGGATTTGCTGATGAGCTTTTGCAGGGCCGTGTATTTATTCTCCGGACCCATGCTTTCCGCACATTTCAGGATATTGATGAGAATGTCAGTATCTTCCTTCTTATAAGACACCTTTGGCAATTCTTTAAACTGCTTAAGATCGAAAAGAACATAATCCGCTCTCTGGATATTCGGGAGCGTATAGAATTGCGGATAGTAAAGAACAAATCTTGATATCGAATCTTCAAGATGACACATGTTCCCGTTGTCATTATTAAGTCCGCAGATCTTGCAGCCGTCGTGCCCTCCGAAAAAACCGGTACGCTCCGCCTTATGCTTTTTTATTCCCTTGGCGAAAAAATAACTTGCAAGTGCTGTCCTGTATTCATTCCTCCCTGTCGAAAGGCTGTACAGGAAGCCGTTCACAAGATCTGAAAGATCGACCGTCTTACAGATCTTCATCAGTTCATCGATTATCCCGTCGTGATCACGGTCTGCAGGGGCTATAAGAACGCCCTTTTCGATACCTCTTCTGATATCTAATGTATGGTCTACTTTTTTATTTACAGGCTTGGGATCTTCAAAGCCAAAACTCCTGTTCACCGCCTCATGAAATGAGGTAAGTTTGTAGTTATAGCCATGCAGATGGGCTTCTTTTTCCCATTTTTTCTCATAATACGTGTACCAATACCAGTCGTAATAATCCTTAAGGATCTTTCTGGCTTGTTTTGAAGATAAATCCATGGTTCCCCTGCCTGTCGATCAAGAGGTCTGTGCACTTCCGTGTCATAAACCTCTTGCCAAAACGTCAATCACTTAATGAGCTTATATATTCATCTGCAGGGATCTTTGTATCTTCTCCCCGGACTGTAACATATACATTTGAACCGAATCTGTCAGCCACCCTGACGAGGTTATCAATGCTTCCTACCGTTCCCGATCCTTTAACCAGAGTCTTGCCGGACGATTCCATTATTGCCGCATCGATATATCTGTATCCGTCGTCAGTCTCATAGACATAGGTGTTATGCGTATATGAGCTGTCACCATCAGTAAAGAAAAATGCGTAGTCATCATCTACTTCTTCGTCGATTCCCCAGTCTTCCGCATCAGAAATATATCCTTTGAACGGGATAGCATTCCCGTAAATATCCTGCACAACTATACCATCCGGAATCTTTGTGATCACTAATCCGCAGTAAGGATACGGATCTTGCCCAATTTCAGGCAAGTCCTTGGTTGAGGATTCAATATCAACCGTAAGTGTCATATATTCTTCATCATAGTCCTCATATTTATAATTCTGAAGATAAAGGAAATTGCCTCTTGTAAATTCCCTTCCGCCGCATATCAGGAAGAAAATCCTGTCTTCGGCTTCTTTATAAACATACCAGCCGTAATCCAGATCAGGTCCGAATTCCTTATTGATCAGCATGACCGTCTCGGCATCGTCTTGCTTGATCGGATTATATATATTGGTCCCGTCCTCGGCATGATAGAGCAGGGTTTCCTCCAGACCGTTCGTTTTCAGGATATATCTTATAAATCCGTCCTCATCATTATAAAATGCCCATATCTCCGATCCGTCTCCGAGATCCCATACATAATAGCCCGAGCATTCATATCTGGTATAGGGTCCCAACTCTCCTTCGATATCCTCAAGATAGTAGGCATCCTCCGGCTTTACACGTTCCGGCATTGTAGTGGTCGTTGTCTCCTCAATGCCTGCAACCGTTGTCTTTACGGTAGCAACCGCAGTAGTAGTCGTCTGTTCAGCCAGGGGCATAGTCGCCAGATCTTCTATCCATTTGTTGCAGCCTCCGAAAACAGCTGAAGTCGCTGTCAGAGCCGCAATCGTCAAGACGGCACGTCTGTTCAAATGATCCCTGCTCTCTTTTCTCATGATATTCCCCCCACTTAACAGCGAACTTAGCCGCATTATTTCTTAACTATTATTTTAAGGTATTCTTCAACCTCTTCAAGATGAAAAGATGAAATAAGGCGGTGATCGCCCGGATCAAGGATCCTGTAATGGTTGGAAATGACATTTTGCTGTATGCGGTATCCGTTGTCATTACGTATCTCACGCCACCATACTTTTCCCCCAAGAGTCGAAGGATAGGTGATATGCACATCTTCAAGCGCCAATACAGAAAGCATCTCCCTGTAATCATCCCCCAACGTATCTTTCAGTATCTCGCTGTTCGAAAAGATCGCCGTTAGAGCAACCGTCTCCGTCCATCCTATGGACCGGCGCCCCTTCTCGCTCTCCACCAGAGTCTTTTTGGATATACCGAGGATTGCAGCCATCTTGTCCTGCGTCAGTCCGTATTCTGTACGGACGAGTTTAAGTCTTGAGTTTACTTCCTTTATGAGTTCTTCCCTTGTCATCTTTATCCCCTTTCAGTCAGGCATCCTGTTTACACCTTTAGTGTAAATTTACACAGTTTGGCTGAAAAAGCAACTGCTCAACTTCAATTGCTTCTGCTTTTCCGGTTTTTTAGCCCCGAAAAGCTGGAAGAAAATAATTTAACTGTCTATTCATGAACTGCTAAAAACGGCAGTTTTATCAGGAACAGATATCAGATGACCGTTCTTTTCACGTACGGGTGCACGAGCAGGGGATTTACCTGGATCTTGACGACATCGCCCTCCTTTACCGAATTCTCGGTAACATCAACTGTCATGTGCGATACGCCGATCCTGCCGATCACGGGACTCTTCTTGCCGTTGATCCATACGTTGAACACAGGGACCGAATTGATCCTGTTGATCAGATTCTTTACGATACTGCAAAATGACAGATCCATCGCACCTTTCTGGATCAGGCCGACTCCGCAGCCTGTGCCGATCCTGACGACTGCGAGTGAACTGTCTCTTTTGAGCGAAGCTTCACCACTGTATCCTATACGCTCGCCTTCCTGCCTGTTATATACGGTAAACACGTTGGATTCGAGCCAGACTCCTTCCTCGAGCCCGCTCTTTACAGCCACTTTCCCGAGGATAGCACTGCCGACTCTTACTGCATCAAAACCCAAAGCCCCGAAGACCAGTGCCGCTTTTGAATTGGATATGTGACATACTCCGGGATCCACACCTGCTGCCCTGATCTTTTCTAAGGCCTGCCTGAAGATGCGCACCTGCTTTTTTACGCTCTTCTTATAGTTTTTCGCGCTTCCTGCCAGATGCGTAAAGCATCCTTCGATCCTGAGATAGTCCTTATAGTACTTGAATTCCGGCAGATCATCGATATTAAAGCCGTATCTTCCCATTCCGGAGTCGATCTGGATATGTACTCTCGGCTTTTTCCCTGTAAGCTCGTATATATAACGTAATTCGGATATCTGTTTCTGGTTGCCCAGAGCTATGACGACATTATGTGACACCATTGAAAGGAGCTCTCCGAAATCTGATATCGGAGTAAGCATCAGGATATCCGTATCACACCCCTCTTCACGCAGAGCAATTGCTTCGCAGGGTGATATTACCGCATACATGTATATATCCTGGTCCTTGATGATATTGTAAAGATTAGCTACACCCAATCCGTAGCCGTTCTCTTTCACCACCGCGATTATCTTCGAAGAGGTGGTTTCCTTTATATATTTAACGTTATGGATTATGGCATCCTGCTTTATTATCAGAGTCGCATTCTTATCAAAGCAGCTGTTGTTGCTGTTCGGCTCACTGAAAATCTCGTCGCACATAAAGAAACCTCCCTTTCAATGTAAAGGTTAGTCCCTGTGGTTTTCAAATCAACTTCTTAACAGCATCAAAATGGCAACAATTATGAGAGAAAACCTCGGCGAAAATGAGGTAGCTCTGCCATCCTCAGACCATCTTGCCGTCACATACCGAGACTGCTATCTGCCAGTCGTCCTCATATACTATAGTGCCGACAAAGTTTGTATAAACGACATCATAAGGCTTGTTGTACTTGTCCAGCAGAGCAATGGCCGGTTCAAGCTTCTTTACCATATGTTCGGTATTTCCGCACTTGAAAAACGTGATCACAGTCTCATGATTCTTGCAGGGCTCGGGTTCGGGGAGGTTTTCTTTGAACCATTCATCGATCGAGATAAACAGCTGCTCTTCTTCCTCCGTCATGACCTTATCCCGGACCAGATTCCAGCAAAGACTGAAAATGCCCTTGGGGTACTTGGTTATATATGAATCTTCCCTTCCCTGAATTCGCATGTACTTATACATACTTTTCTCCTAAAACCCTATCTTTCCCCAAAGATGACCCTAACTTAAAGGTCTATACCTGCCCTGCTTTTCTCTTCTCACACTCGGGACAGAATGTCATAGGCGTGATCGAGAAGATGGATTCTTTCCTGTATCCGCATTTGGAGCAGATAAAAACATATTTTGTAAAGACGCTTCCCATCGTGGTGCTTACCAGCCAGGTTCCGTCAGAATCATCAGCTGGCTTAAGCACTTCGGCAGGCTTCTGCTCTTCAGCGGGTTCATCAGAAGTGACAGGCTTTTCTTCTACAGATTCCTCAGCAAGCTTTCCGGTGAAGAATATATTCCGGACCGCAATGGTATCCTCATCAAACCAGGTTCTGGGCTTGGGCTCTTCAAACATGCACTTGGTAATGTAGAAGGGACAATCACTGCAGTCATCCCTGTTAACGCACATTCTGTAAATGCCTCTCAATAATTGATCCGTCTGTTTCTCTTTATTCTCATCACTCATCGCTTTTACCTCTTTGAAGAACAGATATACTCCTGAGCCGTAAACACCTGAATTATAAGGATCGTAAACAAAACTGTTTTATTAATTATACAGCCTGCAGCCTGTTGCATCTATAACAAACAAAAGAGTCAGGGCATTTGCTTCTGACCTGTTTTCGAAGATCTCCTGCAATAATCCCGTAAATCCCTATGCCTCAAATTTGCCCAGATAATAGTTTGATTATCAAAGTAATTGGTTCTATTATCATGGTATCCCGGTTAAGGGATGGCCTGGAGGTTCAAAAACGATCTTTCGGACTGCAAAAAGGAGAAATAAAATGAACTACAAGATATATAACAACAACTCAAAGGAATGGGTGCTCCTGATCCACGGATTAGGCGGAAGCATTAACACCTGGAAGTATCAGATTCAGGATATGACGGGATTTAACATCGTGGCTGTCGATCTTGAAGGACACGGCGATTCGGAATTTACCGGACAAAAGCATCTGTTATCAAGATCCGCATCTGATATCAATGACATCCTCGAAAAAGAGAACATCGAAAAGGTTCACGTCATCTCTTTATCGCTCGGAACTCTTGTTGCAATGGAATTTGCATATCAGTACAGCTGTAAGGTAAAGTCGATCGTGCTTGCAGGTTTTGTAATGAATATGAACGCAGGCTTTAAGACATTACTGGCTTTTGTTGAAGGGATCAAATACATTATTCCGAAAAGAGTATTCTATCCCCTTTTCGCGAACATCATGATGCCCTGCAAAAACCATAAGAAATCAAGGGATTTCTTCATTAGGGAATCTCTGAAGATGAAATCAGTTGCCTTCAGGATGTGGCTTTCCGAATTATTCAGGGCACAGTACAGACTGTCGGATTACATAAGAGTAATAAGGGAAAACCAGCTTCCGGTATATCTTATCTCCGGTAAGCAGGATTACTTCTTCGTCGGCAGCGTAAAGAGAGCGCAGAAAAAGATCAGCGATTCAACACTGTGCTTCATCGAAAAGTGCGGCCACGTATGCAGCATCGAAAAGCATGCAATATTCAATGAACTCGTTATAAAGTTCCTGAACGATCTGAACACTCAGGAACAGCATATGGCTCTTCAGGTTTGATCACCCTCCCCTTTTAGAGCCATAAAATAGGGGCTGTCGCAAAACGAAAGCGATGGCCCCTAACTTATTGGCAAAAGAAAATGGGTCCCGAAGGGCCCATTTATTGTTAGAATATTTTTGTGCATAAACTTCTAACATTACAGTCTGACTATAGCAAAAACGGGAGCTGTATTCAACTGGCACTTCCAATTTTCACTGAAACTTTAATACCCGTGGACAATTCGGTAACTCCTTTTTATTTGCGTTTATTCCAACCGGTTATGTCTCTTCTTCCCCATTCTTAAATCTCTCCAGTGCCTTTTCCATCTTCATGTTCTCAGCCTTCTCCTTGAGCTTGCTGATCAGAACACCGGCCAGTGTTGAAACCACAAATGAAACAGCAAAACCGATCCAGGCAAAGATATCATTTAACGGGATCCATTTGAAGAGGATAACGAACACAACGCTCAATATCATTACACTGATAAAGAGGCAAGCACTTCTTCCGATGATCGGCATGTTCTTTATCCATTTATCCGTCATGAACAGATTACGCGCAACGCTGACGAACACCGACAGAAAAAACAGCTGTATCAGCGTTCCCGTTGACAGGCTCCCGCTGCCATATTCAAAGAAAGATGAATATCCTTTTGCGTTATCGCCAACCAGAAGATTCAGGATAACTATCATCGCCAGGATGACTCCGTATATGGTGAATATCTCACCCAGATAATTAAATACAGTTTTATTGTCTTCCATTATTTGACTCCTAACCGTTTGCGAAGTTCATCAGCGTACATGCGGGATACTATGATCTGCTCACCGTTCTGCAGCGTGACACGTATCTTGCGGTCCACATCAGCCCTAAGGCTCCTGACCTGTTTGAGGTTCAAGAGCCCTTGTTTGCTTACGCGTATGAAGTCCTTTCCGGATAACTGCTGTTCGAATTCATAGAGTTTCCAGTCAGACTCGTACACTTCTTCTGTTGTATATACAAATGTATTGCGCTCGACCGCCTCAACATAGAGGATACGGCCGGCATCAAGGAGCATTGTCTCATCACCCTTACGGACCGCGATCTGCATATCGACCATACGCATGAGAGATACGATCTTCTCGACTTCAGGGGTCATAGCGGGAGACGTGATCTTCACTCCGAGATCTTTGTATTTATCGTCAATGTCGATCTCAATCTTCATTCATTCCAAACCTTTTTTGTGATATAAAACTGCAAAGAGTAAAACAAATATCAATGCATTAGCGCATAAGAT